>CDZB01051601.1_pt1 | contig 166086 bp, 148 predicted proteins | sample 554961 | NCBI WGS metagenome assembly CDZB01 (sample SAMEA3182106, study PRJEB8094) | gut metagenome | biome: human; feature: gut; material: Stool; isolation source: human stools | place: Canada | collected 2013-02-26 | reverse complement strand
GCCAACCTTTTCTTCGGGACCGGAATACCGGCCTGCATTATCCTTATCGAAAAATCCGAAGCCTCCAACCGCAAAGGTGTTTTTATGATCGATGCAAAATTCGGCTTCATGAAAGACGGAGCGAAAAACCGGCTGCGCGAACAGGATATCCGTCGTATCGTAGACGTTTGGCAGACCCAACGCGATGTCCCACATTTCGCCCGATTCGTTCCGATGGAAGAAATCGAACGTAATGATTACAATCTGAATATTCCGCGTTATATTTCAGCTCCCGACACCGAAATTTTGCAAGACATCGACGCGCATTTGCATGGTGGACTGCCTGCGCATGATATTGAACAACTTTCCGACTATTGGCTGGTCTGTCCCTCTTTACGCGAAGATCTTTTCCGACCGCATGTCTCTCGCACGGGATATTTCACGTTGAAATGCGAATCGTCGGCCGTGCACGATACAATTATGGCCAACACCGATTTCCGTAATCAGACCGAAATTTTTTATCGAAGTTATACCGAATGGTGCGATCGACACCGTGCAAACCTTTACGCCCTTGCTACGGGGTTTGCGCCGAAACATCTTATCGAAGAATTGAGCGATTCGCTACTCACTATTTTCAAGCGGGATGAATCACTGGTTGATGCCTATGATGTGTATGACTGCCTGATGAACTATTGGAGCGAAACCATGCAGGACGATTGTTATCTGATCGCTGCCAACGGATGGAAAGCGGAGCTATATACGCCGCAGCCGGCGGCTAAAAAGAGAGATGCGAAGCCGAAAGAGAAGAAAGCTTCCGCACCGGAGGATGTCGTGTGCGACTTATTGCCCGTTTCGATTGTAATCGACGAGTATTTCGCGAAAGAGAAGCATCTTATTACGGCTTCCGAAGAGTTATTAAGCGACAAAGAAAACCAATTAAATGAAATGCTGGAAGAGCACTCGGAAGGCATATTAGACGAAGATAATTTTGCCGATGGAAAGCTCTCCGACGGCAACGTCAAAAAACGAATCAAAACACTCGACAAAAAATCGGATGCCGATGAAATAGCCATTCTTACGCAATATCTCACATTGAAAGAGGATATTTCGCTTACGAAGAAAACGCTGAAAACTTTGAAATACGATTTACTTACGGCTTTGATCGTCAAATATGATGGGCTTACAGAAGACGATATCAAACGCTTGGTTATCGAAAAGAAATGGTTTACTACTCTTTCGGCTCGGCTCAACAGTGAAATGCATCGCATCGGTCAACAGCTGACCTCGAAAGTTTCGGCCCTCGCCGAACGCTATGCACAGACGCTTCCGGAAATCGACGCCGAGATTGCCGACCTCAAAGCTAAGGTCACCGCACATTTGAAACAGATGGGATTTTAAAAGACTTATTATGTATACAATACCAACTCTCCCGCTGCAAATCGACCTTGAAAGCAAGGCTGTACTCAGGCAATTAAATCAGGCCAATAAAAAATTGGCAGAATTGAAAGGTGTTGCATTGACTATTCCCAATGAAAGCATTTTAATCAATACGCTTATTTTGCAGGAGGCAAAAGAAAGCTCTGCCGTAGAGAATATTATAACCACACATGATGAACTATATAAAGCTGATGCCGAATTAAGATCGTTTGCCGCTTCTGCATCAACCAAGGAGGTGGTTATGTATGCAGATGCCCTTAAACGCGGATTCGATTTAATCAGAAAAAATAAGATTATAACATTAGGAAACATTAAAGAAATACAAAGCGTTCTCGAACGAAATAAGGCTGGGTTTAGAAGTGTGCCGGGAACATCCTTGCAGAATCAACGTCAAGAAATCGTATATACGCCGCCGCAACATCCGGATGATATACAGAGATTCATGGACAATTTGGTCGTATATATTAATGATGACGCGATAGAGGATATAGACCCACTGATTAAACTGGCAATTATCCATCATCAGTTCGAGAGTATTCATCCGTTCTATGACGGCAATGGCCGCACGGGGCGTATCATAAATTCTTTATATCTGGTCATTAAAGATTTATTGGACTTGCCTATATTATATTTGAGTAGATATATAATACAAAATAAGGGTGAATATTATCGTCTTATTCAATCTGTTCGCGATTCAGGTGATTGGGAGAGTTGGGTACTATATATTTTGCGAGGAATAGATGCAACTGCTACGGAAACCATCATTCTGGTTAAACAGATTAAGATTCTAATGCAAGAATACAAGGTCAAAATGCGCAATTGTTTGGAAAAACAATATAGTCATGAATTATTGAATAATATTTTTAGTCATCCATACACAAAAATTGAATTTGTGATGAATGACATTAAAGTTTCGCGAATAACTGCGGCAAAATATCTTAACAAATTAGTTGAACATGGTTTATTGGAGAAAGTAAAAATGGGAACCAGCAATTTTTATCTGAATCCGGAATTGACGAGGTTACTTATTAACCACAGCGAGAACCAAAATATAGAAGGATTCGAAGCAATAGAATCCATTAGTAAGATGATATAAGTTTTTCTCCTGTTTCTTATCATTGTATTTGTAAATGTAAAGCAAATGCTGATTTTGTTTACATATAATTTTGCTTTGATAAAGAAAACGGGATTTGCTTAACAAATTAAGATAACTATTAAGGAATAAATGTATGGGAAACGTGGAACAAATCATATCTTTCGGGATGTTGTCGAATCTGGCTCGGAGATATAATCAAGGTCAAAATATTGACCGAAATGAACTGCACGTGACAATAGAATGCTGTAAACGTTCCCATGATCGAGATGTCGATAACAATCGCACTCTGACCGCTGAACAAAAAGAAAACCTTAAACGGTTGTTTTCCAAAGTGGCCGATGCTGCGAAAGATTATATCGAGCAACGGTTGCACGACGAAAATAAACTGAACGAATAAGAAAAATGAAGAAGGACCTCGATATAATCCTGTCATTAACGGCCATTGCCGGTGTCGTCATATTGGCGATTTTATGGTGCTGTCGTTCGATGTCGTTGACTGCAATATCGCTTGACACCTTTATCGGTGTAATGGCCGCAACGATAGGTCTACTGGTAACATTTGCAATCGGCTGGCAGGTTATCAATGCGTTGGATATTAAAAACAAACTTGCCGAAATTGAAAAACTGAAAGATGAAATTACCGAGCAACGAACCGAGATCAACAGGTTGGTCTCCCGAAGCAAATTCGATTCCAATGTAAACCAGAGTTATACGATGCATAAACTCGGCTCTCATCACAGAGCTTTTGCCTGCACATTAGAGGCTATAAAATATGGTTTGGCATTGGATGATGCTTACGAAGAGCTAGATGTACTTCTTGTTAATCTAAAAGTCTTTGCAGTAAATTCACAATGGGAACATTGTTATCAATCCGAGCGTGATATGATGGTTGCAGCAGATGAGGCGATTCAAAAATCGCCTAAATTTGCTCTTATCAAAGACAAATACACGGATGCACTATCGGAATATAACAAGTTTTTCAGTTCGGTATTTCCAGATCCAAAAGACAAAAAGAACACTGATAAAAAATGAAGATACCGCAAGGATATAAACAGACTGAATTGGGAATTATTCCGGAAGATTGGGAGGTGAAAACTATTGGTGATTATTATGAAGTAACTTCCAGTAAAAGAGTTTTTCAATCTCAATGGCGACGTATTGGTGTCCCATTCTTTAGAGCTCGAGAAATTGTGATTTTAGCAGATAAAGGGAAAGTAGATAATGAATTGTTTATAGATCAAGAATTATACGATTTATATAAAAGGCAATATGGAGTGCCGCAAGCAGGAGATGTATTAGTAACAGGTGTTGGCACTTTAGGACGATTATATGTTGTACAATCAAATGATTCTCCTTTTTATTTTAATTTTTCCAATGCTTTACGCACTGCGTCTGCTGAATAGCACCGTTCTCCATTCGAAAATGCGCGTGCGGTGCATCTTTCCAGCCAGCCGTTCGCAATCCACCGGTCGAGTGTCGGGCGTGTAATTCCCAGAGCTTCGGCCAAATCCTTTTTACAGAACAATCGATTGCCCGAATACGACGAGAGAAACATTTCGTTTCGATGTGCCGCCAACCAATAATCAAAATGACGAATAGCCCTTGCTGCATTTCTGATCGTCGGTTCGTAATTCTCGTATGCCCACACATGTAGACTTGTCGGGTCGAAGTCTGCAAACTCCGGTCGGGTGCGCAATGTCTCGACCAACGTGTCGAAGCATGCCAGTTCGGAGGCTTTGATCTCTATTTTGCGACGACGGGACATTTCGAATACATTTTTCAAATGAATTTTTGTTGTTCAACATACTTTTTCCAAACGGAATATGTCGTCAAGGAATTATTTGATCGGTAGTCGCGTCAAATACATTAGGAAATAATATCCCAAGGAAGTAATCGCATACTTTTGTTTGGGGCTTCTAGGTCTATCTTTAATTGTTTGAATAATGAGTTTTCGAGCCATTAATGGTTCTATATATCTTTGATAATTATAAATCTGCGATGTTAATTCTAGCGTATTGATAAGTAACTCCTTTTTGCTTTTAGGCCCCTGCAATAGTGCATTTAATATTTTGTATGATTTTTCTGTTTTTAGTGAATCAAAATCAGAGGTATCAAATCGAACGGCTATTTTAGAGTATTTGGCTTCATATTCAGCTAGCTCCGCTTGTTTATAAGAAATGATAGCTTGCCCTAATTCAAAATCAACTTGGTTAGTAACTTGGTTAGTAACTTGGTTAGTAACTTGGTTAGTAAAGTTTATACGAAGTTGATTATCTGCAACAAAAGCGGCATCGTTAACTTTTACACCAAAAACAGTAATATTATCAACAGAAAATATAGCCTTTTGATTCCCATTATCTCGTAACTCCTTCTGTACACGAGCAACTCCGCGATTGTATCTATTAACATACCCTAAAGATTTCATTGCCTCTGCAACAATAGGGTTACGGTAATCATTTACATTTGGAAAATTTTCTGGTTTGGCATTTCCATATAACCCTCCGGCATTATCAATTTCTATTCTATCAGCATATTGATAAAATTTAATAGGTGTATTCGATTGATAGTCTCGATGCATTACAGCATTCATTAGCAACTCTCGAATAGCCCATATTGGGTAATTATATATTGTTCTTTCTCTTAGTGCGGTAATTGGCTTTGGTCGTTTTTCTACTATTGCTGTTTCAATGAAGGTATCGAGTTTCGGTAATATTTCTATTAAACAACCCGCAAACTTATGTTCATTGACTATGTCCGCGGCATTGTCATTACCGTCGAATCGAACATATTGTACGTATGCTCCCGGCAGATAATATTCCGGATTCTTTCCAAACAAAAGAATTGCAGCATATGTTGGGCAATCCTCTGCAATGCTGTATAATCGTAATGCGCTTAATTGTTGCTTGATATCTCTTTTATCATCTATCAAGGCATCCTCGTCCATTATGGCCGGAAGATATGTGTTTTTGAATAAATCTAGTCTTAGATCATCAAGTGTCGAGTCGATACAAGGGTATGTCTCGAATGAAAGAATATTGGCCCTGCGCCGTTCCATCAGAGCTCGCTCTTCCATATCTGATGCAATATCTTTACGTGGTCCAATACGAATCCATGTTCTTCCTTTGTATTTTATAGGTGGATACTTGTGTGGAGTAACTTCAACGACTAAAAGATCACCAGAGTCATAGGAAAGTTTTTCAACACTCATAATAGGAAAAGGCTGAATATTCCCATCGGAACGAATCCCGGTAATCGTTTTATATAATCTATCATCAACTTTTAATCCTGAAATGACGCCATCATCTGTCGCTCCAATAATAAGATAACCTTTTTTGCCGCTATTGGGCATATCATTAGAGAAAGCACATATTGCCTGACAGAATTTATCCATCTTATCAGTAGATACAGTTCGTTCAATATGGTAATTCTCAATATCATTGAGTAATGCCAGTATTTCGTCTTTTGTAATCATATTCCAGATTCTTTAGTTTGGATATAAAGATATGAAAAATTTTATTTCCCGCTGAAATACGGATGATTCATCAACTCCATGGCAGTCTGCTCTTCCGTAATCTTGATGTATTTCATAAACTCCTTTTCGGTCTTGTGGCCCGTGATTTTCATGATGGCGATGGTCGGAATGCCCGCCAGATACATATTCGTCGCACCGCTGCGGCGTGCCGTATGAGTCTTTACCAAATCGCACTTCTCTACCAAGTGCGTCTTCCTTTCCCCGTTTTCGACGTATGATACCTCGATTTTTTCCGTGATACCCGCTTCCCGAGCAATCTCTTTGATGAACTTGTTTACTTTCTGTTCGTAGGACTTCGGCAAACGGTTTTCGTACTTGTCCAGTATTGCCTGCAATTCGGGTCGGACGGGAATAATGACGTGGTTGCCGGTTTTTTGCTGTTTCAGGTCTATAACCAGCTGCCCGCTCTCCAGCGTGCGTATGTTACCTTCGTTGATCGTAGAGTAATCACTGAATCGTTGTGCCGTGTAGCAGCCGACCAAAAAGACATCGCGGGCAATATCTTTGTGCTTATTGTCGGATAAGTCGAGGTTGGCAATAGCACGTATTTCCGATTCGGTCAGATAGATATTCTCGACATCGGCGGTCAGTACGCGGAATTTGCGGCTTTCGATCAGGCCATTGTCGTGCAGCCCTTCTTCGCGCGCTGCCCGCATGATGATCTTCAGCTCCTTGACGTGGCGGCCGATGGTATTGATCGAATAATCCTTCGCCGTGAACCATGCCACAAAATCGTCGTAGAATTTCAGATCGATATCGCCGAAATCGAATCTCTTTCGCTTTGCTTTGCAGAACTCGTCGAATTGAATGATAAACCCTTTGTAGTTCTTGATTGTCGATGCCCCGTAGCGCAGTTTGTGGATGTTCAGTCGGGTGCCGTCCTCCATCTCGTGCGTGAAGCGGGCGATGTAGTCGCCGAGCGATTCGCGGCTGCGGACATGGCGACCGGTGGTGAGGCTGCGCGGGTGGTGGAAACTGTAGATGATCTTCTCCAGCCGCGTTTTCGTCATCGCGTGTTCGGGATCCTTGGCAATCTCGCCGAGGATGTGGCTTCGCAGTTCGGCGAGATTCTTGGTCAGCTCGCGCCCCTGCTGCTCGGTGAAGTCGTCGGTAAAGGTGAAACGGCTCTTGACTGTCTGCCGTTTGTTGTCCCAGGCGTCCGTCAGCACCATATATTGGCAGTCGGCGTAGAACTGGTTACCACGGCCAACTGTGAAGAGAATTTGGATTTTGACCAGTTTGTTTGTCTGGGTCGAGCGGATGCGGTAGCAGAAGGATGCCATAGGTCAGGAGGTTTTGTCTGTTGCAAATGTAATCGTTTTTTTTGTCATACATTTGTCATACATAGGCCGAATTTTCGAAAACTTCCAGACCTCGCAGTTGATGAAAAATGGATGTAAAATATTGATATATAGATAAGATAAAATTAAAATCGGTAAAATTCGATTCAAATTTATGGCGTTCGCTTCAGACCTCGAAGGTGCCTCTCTGCAAAATCGCAGAGAGGCACCTTGCTTTTATGTCTGATTTTTACTCCGGTGAATCTTTGTGAAGATACGAAATCCATCGTAGAAAGCGACCTTGTTTTCAGGTTCTGTCCGGCGATGTGAATTTCTACGTCGCCTTCTTCGTGAACCGTACTTGCCCGAAACGTCTCGCCTGCCTCGGTCGCAACGAGACTGTTGCAGGAACCGAGGCAATCGTCCGGCGGCAGTCCTTGACGCACTCTTCGTCCGAGGCGTTCGTTGTAGTTGCCGTCTTCATTCCCGCCGCGGTCGGTCGCCGGAGACGGCGGTCGGCTCAGCCGGCAGGTTTCGTACAGTCTGTACGGATGGGTATGATTTAATTTGCAAAAGGGTGCGCCGTTTTGATTTTAATTCAAAATTGCTTCGTAATTTTGTCGCATGAAGATTTTGATCGTGGAAGACGAACCGTCGCTGCGCGAGATCATGTACCGTGCCCTCGTACAGGAGCACTACGTGGTCGAAACGGCGGCGACCTACGCCGACGCCGACGCCAAGGTGGCGGGATACAGCTACGACTGCATCCTGCTCGATATCATGCTCCCCGACGGCAACGGACTGCGGCTGCTGGAGCATATCAAGGAGCTGCGCAAGCGCGAGAACGTAATTATCATATCGGCGCGCAACTCGCTCGAAGACAAGGTTCTGGGGTTGGAACAGGGCGCCGACGACTACCTGCCCAAACCGTTCCACACGGCCGAATTGCTGGCGCGTATACGCAGCGTGCTGCGGCGCGGCCGCAGCGGCGGGGATCTGTCGCTCTCGCTGGGCAACGTATCGCTCTGGCCGGAGGGCCGGCGCGTGGAGGTGGAGGGACGCGAGCTGGCGTTGCTGAAAAAGGAGTTCGACATCCTGCTCTACTTCATGCAGCGCCCGAACCATCTGGTCGACAAGGCCGTGTTGGCCGAAGCCGTCTGGGGCGACCATGCCGACGACGCGGACAACTTCCATTTCGTCTATGCCCAGATGAAGAATCTGCGGCGCAAACTCGCCGAGGCCGGCGCGACCGTCGAGCTGAAATCCGTCTACGGCTTCGGGTACAAACTCTCGCCGCCGCAATCCGAATAACCCGCAGCGGGTACGCGACCGCACCCGCTTCCGAATACGCACCGCCGCATGAAACTCATCTCCCGCATCGCCCTGCGCCTGTCGCTCGCCCTGCTGCCTCTGATGGCGCTCTGGGGCGTATTGTTCTACTTTACGATGGTCGACGAGATCAACGACGAGGCCGACGATGCGCTGGAAGACTATTCGGAGCTGATCGTCAAGCGGATGCTCGCGGGACGCGAACTGCCGAAGCCGAACAACGGGTCGAACAACAGTTATTCGATCGTGCCCATCGGCGCTCCCGAAGCCGCCGTCCGTCCGCATATCGATTACTACGACGCCGAGGTCTACATTCCCGAAAAGGAGGAGACCGAGCCGGCCCGCGTATTGACAACGATTTTCCAGGATGCCGACGGCGCCTATTACGAATTGAAGGTCGCCACCCCCACCTTCGAGAAGGACGACCTGCTGCGGGCGATCCTCTATTGGGTGGTCTTCCTCTACCTGCTGTTGCTGCTGACCACCATTTCGCTGACCGTCTGGGTCTTCCACCGCAGTATGCGCCCGCTCTACGAACTGTTGCGCTGGCTCGACGATTATACGCCCGGCCGTCGCGGTGCGCCCGTCCCCTGCTCCACGCGGATCGTGGAGTTCCGACGGCTCAGTGCTGCGGCGCAGCAGGCCGTCGACCGTTCCGAAGCGCTGTTCGAACAGCAGAAACACTTTATCGGCAATGCGTCGCACGAGTTGCAGACTCCGCTGGCCGTGCTGGGCAACCGGATCGAGTGGCTGCTCGACAACACCGAACCCACCGAAAAGCAAATGGAAGAGCTGCTCAAAATGCAGCGCACGCTGCGTCAGATCGTGCGGCTCAACAAGACCCTGCTGCTGCTCACCAAGATCGACAACGGCCAGTTCCCCGAGAGCTCGGAGGTCGATCTGGCCGCGGTCGTCGGCGAACAGGTCGCCCTCTATGACGAGATTTACGCCGGTCGCGGCATCGCCTGCACAGTGTCCGCTCCGGAGGCGTTCGTCGTGCGGATGAACGAGTCGCTGGCGTCGACGCTGGTGACCAATCTGCTGAAAAACGCCTACCTCCATACGGCCGAAGGGGGTGCGGTCGGGGTCGAACTGCGCGACCGCACGCTGACGGTGACCAACGACGGTACGGCGCCGCTCGATGCCGAACATATCTTCGAACGCTTCTATCAGGGCGCCCGCAAGGAGGGTTCCACCGGTCTCGGACTCGCGCTGGTCAGTGCCGTCGGGCGGTATTACGGATTGCGGATCGACTATCGTTTCGAAGGGGGGCGCCACCGCTTTTCGGTTCGTTGGCCATGATTTTTTCGAAAAAACGGGAAAAATTTCGTTGCGACGGGGAATTTTCAAATTCGTTTCAAAATCGCGTATGAACTTTGCATCATCAAACAAGGACAATGTTCAATTCATTTAAAAAACGAAACGCCATGAAAAAGCTTCTGATTCTCGCTGCCGCAGTGTTCGCCCTCGGCACCTCTACCGTCAGTGCCGACAACGATCGTCCGATCAGCGTCAGCGAACTGCCCGAAAAGGCGCAGCAGTTCATCCGCCAGCATTTCCCCAACGAAAAGGTCTCCTTCGCCAAGATGGAGCGCGAGCTCTTCGATACGACCTACGAGGTGATCTTCACCAGCAGCTCCAAGGTCGAATTCCTGAAAAACGGCGACTGGAAAGAGGTCGACTGCAAATATTCGACGGTTCCTGCCGCGATCATCCCTCAGCAGATCGCGCAGTACGTTTCCCAGTACTATCCCGATACGTCCGTCGTCCAGATCGACCGCGACAAACGGGATTACGAGGTGAAGCTCACCAACGGGTTGGAGTTGACGTTCGACCTGAAATTCAACCTGATCGACATCGACGACTGACCCTTTCGGACGGGTCGTCGGGCGATCGCCCGAAAATGAAAGCCGCCCCTGGCGCAACACATTGCGCCAGGGGCGGCTTGTTCGTGGCGTGCAGGTAGCCGGAGGTTTCGTACACGCCTTCTCGGAATATGGGTTTGGATTTTCCGCCGTACGGCCGTTCAGGCGTTGCCGGCCGGCTTGCCGCCCTGCGTCACGATGATCGTGACTGCGGCTACGCTCAGTACGACGCCCGCGATCCCTGCCGCGGTGAAGGGCTCGCCGAAGTGAAGCACGCCGATCAGTACGGCCGTGAGCGGCTCCATTGCGCCGAGAATCGAGGTGAGCGTCGGCCCGATGGCCTTGATGGCCTTCACGAGTGCGATGTTGGAGACGGCCGTGGCAGGGATCGCCAGTCCGAGAATGTTGCCCCAGGTGCGGGAGTCGTCGACCCAATGCAATCCCGATGTCAGGCTGCCCGCCGCTGCGAACAGCGCGGCGCCGATGGCCATGACCAGCAGCGTGAGGGTCGTCGATTCGACTTGTGCGGCGCGGCTCTTGCGCACGCCGATGATATAGCCCGCGTAGGAGATCACCGAAAAAAAGGCCGCGGCGATGCCGAACGTCGCGTCGCCGCCGTTCGAACGGATGTCGCCCGACGAGAGCAGTGCGGCGCCGGCGAGCGAAACGGCGATGGCCGTGAACAGCCGCCGCGAACAGCGTTCGCGGAAAAAGAGCGTCATGGCCAGCGCGACGGCCAGCGGATAGAGGAAATGAATGGTCGAAGCGACGCCTGTGGCGATGTTGGCATAGGCGAAGACGAGGCTCAGCGAACAGCCGGCCCGGAAGAGGCTCAGCAGGAAGACGACGCCGAAGTCCCTGCGGGCGATGCGCAGCCGCCGGCCCGTCGCCAGCCCGAAGAGCAGCAGCGCCGCCGAGGCGACGCCCCAGCGGTAGGTCAACACCTCGAACGGTGAAAAACCGTCGCGGAGCAGCGTGACGGTGAACAGCGGTGCCAGCCCGAAGGTCGACGAGGAGAGGGCGGCGTAGGCGATTCCTTTGGGATTGTTCATGGTTCGGGTGCCGCACGGTTGCGTGCGGCATACAAAGATACGAATAAGTGAGGGCAGAAGCAAGCGTCAGCTTGATTCTGCCGAACGGGAGTATCTAAGGCGCCAGCCAAAGGTGGCAACCTTTCTCGGAAAAGCCGAGGTTCTCCGCCCGGTTTTCGGCGGTTGCGGGCCGTACGGGTCGTTTTCCGCGTCGGGAGAACGGTCGCGCAAACGCGGATACTGCGGTTTCTCTGCAAACGTTTTCCGGTACATTTTTCCGCAAAAAGTGATGCGAAACGCAAAAAAACGAATATTGCGCTTTCGGGATCAAAATTTTTTGTACATTTGTTTACTTGAAAACCATCGCGCGGCGTCCGGTCGTCCGGAGCGCTGCGCCCCGATTAAAACTGCTACCCATGGAACACGCCTATGTAATAGGTTTGGACTACGGAACGGATTCCGTGCGCGCCCTGCTGGTCGACGCCCTCACGGGGCGGGAGATCGACTCCGAAGTGGCGCTCTATCCCCGCTGGAACAAGGGGCTTTACAGCGATCCCCGCGTGGCTCGTTTCCGCCAACATCCCAAGGATTATCTCGAAGCGCTGCGTCAGGCGGTGCGCGCCGTGACCGGCCGCCATGCCGATTTGGCGCCCTACGTCCGGGCGCTGTCGGTCGATACGACGGCCAGCACCCCCTGCCTGACCGACAGGGCGGGAGTTCCCCTCTCGCTGCACGAGGAGTACGCCGAAAACCCCGACGCGATGTTCGTGCTGTGGAAGGACCATACGGGGCAGGCCGAATGCGAGGAGATCAACGCTCTCTGTGCCCGCTCCGAGATCAACTACGCCTGCCATTCGGGCAACTACTACTCGGCCGAATGTTTCTGGTCGAAGGTGCTGCACCTGCTGCGCCGGGACGAAGCGCTGCGGCGCGACGCCTGGTCGGTCGTCGAACTGTGCGACTGGATTCCCGCCGTGCTGACGGGGTGCCCCGACGCCGCGAGCGTCAAGATGGGCCACTGCGTCTGCGGTTCGAAACTGATGTGGGCCGAGGAGTGGGGCGGCTATCCGCCCGAAAAGTTCTTCGCCGAGCTCGATCCCGTGCTGCTGCCCGTGCTGCATCATCTGCCGAACATCAACTACGGCTGCGACGTCGCGGCCGGCACCCTGACCGGGGAGTGGGCCTCCGAACTGGGGCTTCCGGCGGGTATTCCCGTCGGCGTGGGGTGCATCGATTCGCATTCGGGAGCAGTCGGCGCCGGCATCCGCTACGGGACGGTGGTGCTCAACCTCGGCACCTCGGCCTGTTACATGGCCGTCATGCCGCCCGAAGCGATGGGCGATAAGATCGTCGAGGGGATTTTCGGACAGGTCGACGGATCGATTCTGCCGCGCATGATCGGATTCGAGTCGGGTCTGTCGGCTTTCGGCGACGTCTACGCCTGGTTCAAGCGGCTGCTCTGCTGGCCGTTGCGGGAGATTCTCGCCCGTACGGAGCTGGTCGACGCGCCGACGCGCGACCGGCTGATCGCCGAAACGGAGGCGGGGATCATGGATGCGCTCACGCAGGGTGCTGCCGCACTGCCGTTGCGCGCCGACGCGCCGCTGGCTACCGACTGGCTCAACGGCCGTCGTTCGCCCTTCGCCGACAGTTCGCTCACGGGAACGCTCACGGGGCTGGACCTCTCGACCTCGGCTCCCGAGATCTACTACGCATTCGCCGAGGCGACGGCCTTCGCCACGAAACATATCCTCGACCACATGCGCGACAACGGCGTGCGCATCGACCGGCTGATCGGCGTGGGCGGCATCGCCCAGAAGTCGCCCTTCGTGATGCAGCTGCTGGCCGACACGACCGGTATGCGGATCGACGTCTCGGACTGCAAACAGGCCGGAGCGATGGGGGCGGTGGTCCACGCGGCTACCATCGCGGGACTCTACCCTTCGGTCACCGAAGCGCAGCAGGCGCTCTGCGCCCCCGCGTCGCGCAGCTACGTGCCCGACGTGTCGCGGCAGGCAGTGCTGAACGAACGTTATACCCGTTACCGCGCCGTGGGCGCCTTCACCGAACGACTGAAAAACAACCGATAGAACTTCAATCAACCAATGAATCTACTCAAAGACCCGAACAAACGCAAATGGGTGATCGTGGCGACCATGTTCATCGCCATCATCTGCAACTACCTCGACCGGCAGTTGCTCTCGATCCTCAAACCCGAAATTCTGGAACATTTCGGCATCGGCGACATGCAGTACGCATGGATCGTCAACGTCTTCCTGATCTGTTACGCGCTGATGTACCCCGTATCGGGGATTCTGGTCGACCGGTTCGGCCCCAAGCGGGTGATGCTCGCGGGCATCGCCGTCTGGTCGCTGGCCTGCATCGGCGGCGGCCTGGCGCAGACGGTCTGGCAGTTTGCCGTGTGCCGCGGCATCCTGGGACTGGCCGAGCCGACGATCTTCGCCGGACAGCTGGTGGCCGTGACGCTCTGGTTCGAGAAGCGGCAGCGTGCGACGGCCAACAGCCTTTGTACGGTCGGCGGATCGCTGGGCGCGGTGATCGCACCGCTGGTGATCGCATGGCTCATGCGCTGGTTTTCGAACTGGCAGGAGGTGTTCCTCGTGGCCGGTGTGGCGGGTCTCGTCATCGCGGGGCTGTGGATGGTCGTCTACCGCACGCCGTCGCAGGAGATTCTCGACCGTACGGTCAACGTAGACCGGATGACCTCCTCCGGCGAGGAGCAGAAGTCCTTCACGCTGGGCGGGCTTTTCCGTACGCGCACGCTGTGGGGCGCCTTCCTGATCCGTCTGATAAGCGACCCCGTGTGGTATTTCTGCTGTTTCTGGCTGCCGGGCTACCTGCGCGGCATGGGCGAGGCGCAGAACCTCACGCACGAACAGACGCTCAACATGATCCAGTGGATCGGCGGCATCCCGTTCCTCGTCGGTGCGCTGGGCGGAATCCTCACCTCGGTCTGGTCGGATTCGATGATAAAGCGGGGCCGCAGCGCACTGTCGGCGCGCAAGGTCATGCTGATGGCGGTGGTCGTCGTCGCACCGCTCTGTGCGGCGGTGCCTTATGTCGGCGCCAGCGAGACGCTCTCGTTCGCATGGCGTGTGGGGCTGGTCGTGGCGATTTTCAGCCTCGTGGCGGTGATGTGCCTCAGCTGGCTCTATACGCTGCCGGTCGTGCTGGCCGAGACCTTCCCGATCAAGAACGTGGCCAGCGTGATGGGCATCTGCTGCGGTGCGGGCGCACTGGGCAGCGTGGTGTTCAACCAGTTCGTCGGGTCGATCCCGTCCGAAGCGTGGTATACGCTCTTCGCGATCATGGGTACGCTCCACATCATCGCAGCCGTCGTGTTGTGGAAGATGGTGCGTCCCGAGTCGCCGGAGACGAAATAAACGAATAAACTGTCGAATTGCTATGAAGACGATAAAAGAACCCGCACGCGACATTCCCGTCCGCGCCGAGGCGGACGTTCTGGTCGTGGGCGGCGGCCCCGCCGGCATCATGGCCGCCGAGGCGGCTGCGGGCGACGGCCTGCGCGTAATGCTTGTCGAGAGCCGCGGTTTTCTGGGCGGCAACCTTACGATCGGTCTGCCGATTCTCGGTTTTCTGGGCCGCAAGGGCAACCAGATCATCGAGGGGTCGGCGCAGCGGTTCATCGACCGGCTGCGTGCACGCGGCGCGGCGAGCGAACACCGCCCCTGCAAGAACCACATGAGCCTGACGATCATCGACGAGGAGGAGGTCAAGCGCACGGCGCTCGAAATCATGGAGGAGAAGGGCGTCGAGGTATTGCTTTACACCTTTTTCGCCGATGCGATCCGCGAGGGGGATGCGGTGAAGGGCGTCATCATCGAGAGCAAGGCGGGCCGCGAAGCGATCCTGGCCAAAACGGTCATCGACTGCACGGGCGACGGCGACGTGGCCTTCCGTGCGGGCGTCGAGTGCTGCAAGGGCGACGCCGAAGGCGGCATGCAGCCGCCGACGCTGATGTTCTGCATGAAGGGTGTCGACGTGCAGCGGCTGCGCGACGCGATCGTCGGACATCCCGACGTCTACGACATGGACGTCATGCCGCCCGAACAGTTCCGCACGGGCAAATTCATCACCGTGGGGCTGCGCACGCAGATCCGGCAGGCGCAGGCGGCCGGATACCGTATTCCGGTGGCGCGCACGATCCTCATCACGGGACTTGCCGACGACGAGATCTGGGTCAACATGACGCGCGTGAGCGGCGTCGATTCGACCCGTCCCGAGAGCTATACCTACGGGGAGATCGAAGGACGCAAACAGATTTACGAGATCGCGCACTACCTGCGCGAGTTCGTGCCGGGCTTCGCCGACGCCCGTATCGAGAAGGTCGCTCCCTTCATGGGTATCCGCGAAAGCCGTGTGATCGTGGGCAGATACGTCCTCACGGCCGAGGACATCATCGCGTGTCGCCGCTTCGGCGATGCGATCGCCGTGGCGGGCTATCCGGTGGACATCCACCACGCCAAGGGCGGCGACTGCACGATGCATTTCTGCGACGACAGTTACGACATTCCCTACCGCTGCCTGCTGCCCGAACGGGTGGCGGGACTGCTGGTGGCGGGCCGCTGCTCGTCGATGAACCACGAGGCGATGGCTTCGACGCGCGTCATGTCGACCTGCATGGCGTTGGGCGAAGCGGCCGGACGCGCCGCACGGCTGGCCTTGAAGGCGGGCGTGCAGCCCGCCGACCTCGACGTGGAGGCGCTGCGCGCCGAATTGCGTGCGACGGGCGCCTATTTGGGATAGAATTACCCGATTAATTCATCCGACATTTTCGCTGAGCCGAATAAGCAGAGCCGCGCTTGCGCGAGCCATGCCATGGCGAGAAAAATGAAGAATAAATTCAAGATAAAACATCAACCGATACCGAAAATGAAACAGATTGAAGAACCGGCCCGGCGGATTCCGGTGCGTGCGGAGGTGGATGTCCTGGTCGTGGGCGCAGGCCCTGCGGGACTTATGGCAGCCCAGGCGGCTGCTTTGGAGAAAGGCACCAAAGTAATGCTCGTCGAGAGCCGCGGTTTCTTGGGCGGCAACATGACCATCGGTCTGCCGCTGCTCGGATTTCTCGGGCGCAAAGGCAACGTCGTCATCAAGGGTCTGCCGTTGCAGTTCGTCGAGCGTCTGCAAGAGAAGGGGCTGGCTACGCACCACCGTGCATGTCCGCTCCACGTCAGCCTAACGATGATCGACCCCGAGGGAACGAAACATCTGGCATTCCAGATTATCAAGGAGTGCGGCATCGACCTGCTGATGTACGCCTTCGCAACCGACGTCATCATGGAGGGCAACACCGTCAAAGGCGTAATCATCGACTCCAAAAAGGGGCGCGAAGCGATTCTCGCCAAGCGCGTCATCGACTGTACGGGCGACGGCGACATCGCCTACCGTGCAGGCGCACCGATGAACTACGGCAACGAAAAGGGCATCCCGCAGCCTCCGACGCTCATGTTTTCGATGCGCGGAGTCGATTCGCGCAAACTGCGCGACGCCGTGGCCGACCATCCGGACGTATACGACATCGACTTCATCCCCAACGAGTTCTTCCGCGCGGACGACAACTGTACGTTCGTCGGCTTCCGCAACCAAATCAAGAAGGCCCGCGAAGCAGGCTACAAACTCCCTGTCGAGCGTACCATCTTCATGACGGGCATGGCTCCCGACGAGTGGTGGGTGAACATGTCGCGCGTCAACGGCATCGACGCAACCGACCCTGCACAGTACACGCAGGGCGAGATCATCTGCGCCGAGCAGAACGAGGAGATCGTACGCTATCTGAAAGCATACATCCCCGGTTTCGAGAACGCATACGTGGACCGCGTCGCTCCGTTCATGGGCATCCGCGAAACCCGTCGTATCGTCGGGGAATACATTCTGACCGAGGACGACATCTTCAACTGCGCCAGGTTCGACGACGTCATCGCCGTCGCAAGTTATCCGGTGGACCTTCACCATCCGGTGGGCGGCGACTGCTCGCTCTACTGGTGTCCGGACTGCTACGACATCCCGTACCGCTGTCTGATACCGCAGAAAATCGACGGCCTCATCGTCGCCGGACGCAACGTGTCGATGACGCATCTCGCATTGGCTTCCGCCCGCGTCATGGCTCCTGCAATGGCTCTCGGCGAGGCTGCGGGCAAGGCTGCGGCACTCTCCATCGAGGAGAATGTCGAACTGCGCGACCTCGACGTCCGAAAACTGCAAGAGTCGCTCAAAGCGGAGGGCGTATATTTCAGAGAGTAGCGTATGTTCCGCAGGATTCTGATAATTACCGGTGTGCTGCTGTCGCTCGCCGGTACCGCCGAAGCCGGCGAAAAGGCTGAATCCGACGACGGCATCCACCGCGTGGTGACGTGCAACATCCGCATCACGGGGCTCGAAGCCGACGCTCCCTATCCCGAACGGCTCTGGGAGAACCGCCGCGATCTGTGCGTCGAGACGATCCTTTCGCGGCGTCCCGACATCATCTGCTTGCAGGAGGCGATCTACGACTCCTACGCCTATCTGAAAGAGAAGTTGCGCGGCTACGTGCCCTACGGATTCGCGGGGCCGGAGATGGATCCCTATACCGAAGGGTATCATTTCATCGGCAAGAACGTGATCTTCTTCCGCCGCGACCGCTACGAGTTCGTCTCGGCAGGGTGCTACTGGCTGTCGGAGACGCCGCTCATTGGCGGCAGCTGTTCGTGGAACACCACGCGGGCGCGCCACTGCAACTGGGTGCGGCTGCGCGACAAACGTTCGGGCCGCGAGCTGCGCGTATTGGACGTGCACCTCGACCACAAGAGCGACGAGGCGCGCCGCGAGCAGATCCGGATGGTGATGGACGAGTGCGCGCAGTACGCCCCCGATTTCCCGCAGATTCTCTGCGGCGATTTCAACGCGGGTATCGACAGCGCGCCGATCGGCTACATCCGCACGGTCGACGGCTGGCGCGAGATGTACGAGAGCGTCCACGGGCCGGGCGAGACGGGCTTCACCGCCCATGCCTTCAAGGGCGAGGAGTACAAGCCCAAGAAGTCGCACCGCATCGATTTCATCTTCTATCGCGGCGACGTGGAGGTGTGCGATGCGGAGATCGTGCGCGACCGCAAGGGGGCGATGTACCCCAGCGACCACTATTTCCTCTTCTCGGAGTTCACGCTTCGCTGAGCGTCGCGAAGGGATTGAAAAACGGGCCGGTCTTCGAAGACCGGCCCGTTTCCGTTTCGGGGGTGTGTTCAGAAGATGCCCGTGAGCATCGCCTTTACGACGTTGCGGTCGGGATTCGTGCCGCCGTATTGTTCGTAGGTGTAGTTGAGCTGGCAGCGCAGATGCTTGAAGGGCTGCCAGGTGACGCCCGCCGTGTAGTTGGTCTGCCGCGCTGCGGAGCGTCCCGCCACTTCGTCGAACTGCTCGAACCGCGCGGCCGGCAGCCACTTGGGGGTCACCCAGCAGGCGGCCATCGCGTAGTAGCCGCGGCTGTCGAACGGTGCAGCCACGTCGGGCGAGACGATGCCGGTACGGCCGGCGATATACTCGCCGCGGGCGATCCAGCGTCCGTCGTCGTAGCATACGCCGCCGCCGTAGCGCGTGCGTCGGGCGTAATCGGCGCCTACTTCGCCCCAGTAGTAGTATCCCGCGAAAGAGAGTGCGCGCAGGGGTTGAACCATCAGCCGCGCCACGACGTCCTTGCTCTTGTTCTTGTCCTTGGTGTTGATCCCTTCGCCGTTGAATACGCCGACGTTGTAGTTGAGGATGCTGTATCCGTCGCGGTCGATCAATCCGCCGTAGAGCTGTGCGCCCAGGTCGCGTCCCGTGGCGTTGACGCCGCAAACGTCGGTGAACCCCATCAGGCGGCAGACCGCCATCGAATATTCGATGAATTCGTATTTGAGCGGCACGTAGTGCGTGTTCTCGATCGAGAACGGAACCTTGAATTGTCCGACCTGCACGTTGAGGGCTTCCAGCGGTTTGTAGCGCAGGTAGATGTCGACGATCTTGGGCGATGCGAATTCGAGTTGCAGCCGGTAGTCGATCTTGGGCGAAATGTCGCCCTGGAAGTCCACGCGGGCGCGTTTGACGAAGAAGGTCGATGCGTCGTCGCTCCATTCGTAACCCAGTTGCAGATAGCCGGAGATGCGCGGGAGGCGCGACAGGATCCGGTCGGCGGCCGCCGACCGGCCTTTGAGCGTTTCGACCTCCGCCGAGAGGCGTTCGACGGTAGCAGCGAGCGAGTCGCGCTGCTGCGCGGCGCCCCGTGTCGCCGGAAAGAGGCCGGCGGCGACCGCCAGCGCAAGGAGGAGTCTCTTCATGGATCGTAAGGATTGTTTTGCAGCCGCAAAGTTCGAAAGATATTCCCGGATTTCCCTACGTGAAAATACCTAAAAACACGAAAGCCGCCGGTGTGTCGGTCCGGCGGCTTTTGCGAAGATCTGCGAGGGTCGGTTTTATCGCGGCAGAGGGAACGAGAGGGTGCGGGCGTCGAGATAGCTGCCCGGATAGATGCTTCCCACGCCCCAGATGCGGCGGCCGTACTCCCAGTTGAAGGCCTGTCCGTTGGAGACGGCGAGCCAACCGCTGGTCAGCCGCCGCACGAAGTCGCGTTCGATCGGCGTGACCTGCTGCTGGCGGGGCATACTCCAACGCTCCATTTCGGGTTTGTGCAGCGGAACGGGTTCGAGAATATGTCCGTCGACGACGACCGTTCCGGGTATCCATTTGTCGACGCGCAGCGAATCGGGAATCCGTTCCAGCAACTCCTGCAATTCTCCCTCGACCGCCTGTTCGACACGTTGCTCCGTCGTTTCGCGGGCCCGCTGCTGCTCCTGCCGTTCGATCTCCGCCTCCGTCACGGGAGGCTCCTGCGCTCCTGCGGCACTCGCGGCGAGCAGGAAGAGGATCGATAGGAAAAGATTCGTTTTCAACAGTCGTTTTTTCGCCATGGCATAGCTCGCGCAAGCGCGGCTCTGCCCATTTGGCTTAACGAAAACGTTCTTGTTCATCATAGCTATATTCCGGTTTGCGGTTCGTCAAAATACCTCCTGCAAAATCCTTACCGACTGCACGGCGTGAATCGCGTCGAGGTGGTAGCCGTAGTAGACCAGCAGGGCGTCGAGATAGGCCACGCGCTGGCGGCGGTTGAGTCCGATCTCGGCGATGTAGCGTACGTCGCACTCCAACAGGTCGTGCAGGATGCGGGCGTCGTCGGCCGAAAGCACCTCGCCGTGCGGCGGCCGCAGCGGCGTGAACGAACCCTCGCGGATGTCGAACCACGCCCCCGGCAGGTAGGCGTTGCCCGGCGAAAAGCCCAGAAACCGGCTCAGATTCGTCAGGAACCAGAGGTGGAAATTGGCCACCCCCTCGTCCAGCGCGTCGAGTGCCGCCACCGAACCCCAGACGAAGTCGAAGAGCCGCTGGTTGGGTTCGCACTCCTTGACCAGCCGGTAGAGCACCTCGGCCATGAAGAGCGCGATGGTCGACTTGCGGACGTCGAACGGCAGCGATTGCAGCACGATCCCGCTGCGGACCTCGCGGAAGCGGTGCATCTGCATGCGCGACGACTCCAACCCCTCGAACTCCACGGCGAACATCGGTTGGAACAGCGCCAGCTTCGACCCGTGGCCGCGTGCCGACCGGACGCCCTGCACCATGTAGCTCTGCCTCCCGCCGCTGTCGGTGAGCAGGTAGACGACCATTCCCGAATCGCCGTATTTGAGCGTGTGCAGCACGATGCCGCGCGCCTTGTAGGATTTCATACTCATGACCGTCCGGCCCCGACAGGGATTCTGTTCGCTTTCGGTATCTGTCGATCTAACGTATCCGCTCCGAAATAATTGTCGTTTTCAGCTATGAATTTGTCAATTTTTCACGGCGTCCACGCGTGCCCAGCCGTTGCGCAGCGCATGTCCCGTAACGGAGAAGCCCGCAGCGCGCGCCGCTTCGGAGAGCGGAGCGACGTCGGCTTCCAGAATCCCGCTCATGAGCAGCCAGCCGCCTGCGTCGAGCGCTGCGGCATAGGCCGGCAGCTGCGCCAGCAGGATATTGCGGTTGATGTTGGCCGCGATGAAATCGTACCGCCGTCCGGCGATCGCCCCGATGTCGCCCAGCAGGGGCGTGACCCGTGTTTCGACGCCGTTGGCGCGGATGTTTTCGACGCAGTTCTCATAGGCCCATTCGTCGATGTCGACCGCATCGACCGTTTCGGCGCCGTGCAGGGCGGCCACGATGGCCAATACGCCCGTGCCGCTGCCCATATCGAGGCCCCGCAATCCCGTCACGTCGCGGTCGAGCAATCCGGAAGCCATCAGGCAGGTCGTGGCGTGGTGGCCCGTGCCGAACGACATTTTGGGCATGATGACCACCTCCGCCTCCGTGGCGGCGGGAGCGTGGAACGGGGCACGGATCGTGAGCCGACCGTCGACTTCGACGGGCGTGAAGTTGCTTTCCCACAGTGCGTTCCAATTTTGCGGTTCGATGCTCAGAAAGGTGGCGCGTCCGACGCCGTAATGCGCCAGCAGCGCATCCACTTCGCCTTTGCAGTCGGCCAGCCGCTCCTGGGGGATGTAGGCTTTGAGCCGTGCGCCCTCCTGCTCGAAACTCTCGAAAGGGAAATCGGCCAGTTCGGCCGTCAGAATCTCCGCCTGTTCGGCGTCGGCCGCATCCAGCGTCAGTTCGATGTAATCCATAATATTATGTAAAATTATTGCTATCTTTGTACACCGGCTTCGGCAGCGGGCAAACGGGGTTTGCCGCTGCGTTCGGCTTCGGGGTTTCCATCAGACAAAGTTAGGGATAATATGGCAGAAAACAGCAGACGGTGGGCGGAAATCTCCCGCAGGTACCGTACCTACATCAAGCTCGAAAAGCGGCTGTCGGCCAATACGGTCGAATCCTACATGCGCGATCTGGAACAGTTCGCCCATTTCGTGCTGCGGATGTGGGACGTGCCGCCGCGCAAGGTCGAGTCGCAGATGATCGAGCGTTACATGGCGTGGCTCTACGACCGCGGCTGCGAGAAGAGTTCGCAGGCGCGTGCGCTGAGCGGTCTGAAAAGTTTTTTCAACTATCTGCTGCTCACCGATGCGATCGAGAGTTCGCCCTTGGAGTTCATCGAGATGCCCAAGTTCAGCCGCCGGCTGCCCGACGTGCTGTCGACCGCCGAGATCGACCGGATTCTCGCCGCAATCGACCGCACGACGCCCAAGGGCGTGCGCGACGACGCGATGCTCGAACTGCTCTATTCGTGCGGACTGCGTGTCTCGGAGTTGATCTCGCTGAGGCTGTGCGATCTCTTCTTCGGCGAAGGATACATCCGAGTGATCGGCAAGGGCGACAAGCAGCGGTTGGTTCCGGTGAGCGACACGGCCCGCGAAAAGATTTACGCCTATCTCGATTGCCGCAAAGGCGGCAGTTCGAGCGAGGAGACGCTCTTCCTGAACAATCGCGGCGGACGGCTTTCGCGTGTGATGATCTTCACGATCATCAAGCAGGCCGTACTGCGCGCGGGTATCGACAAGCAGGTCAGCCCCCACACCTTCCGCCACTCGTTCGCCACGCATCTGCTCGAAGGCGGCGCTTCGATCCGGCAGGTGCAGGAGATGCTGGGGCACGAAAACATCATCACGACCGAAATCTACACGCACCTCGACAACGAGCACCTGCGCGAAACCGTCGAACGGCACCTGCCGATCTGATCCGGTTGCGACGGAGCGCTCCGTCGCACGAGTTGCGGCGGGACGATCGTCGCCGTCGGGATTCGCCGGTGCGCGTGCGCTTTCTGCCGCCGCCGTCCGGCGATGGCCCGAATCGATTTCCGGGGAGGAGCTGCGGATCGGAATTTTATCTCTTGCGGCTCTTTCCGTGCGGGGGCGCACTGCGTCGGACGTCGCGTTTCCCTGTGTCGGAGTCGCGGCCGACGCCTTTCGGGGCTGTCGTCCGCCGTCCCTGCGGCGGTCGTGCGCCGGACTCCGCCGTCCGGAAGAAATACCCCTTCTGACGGCGTTTCTCCTCCTGCGAGCGTGCCACGTAGACCTTTTCGCCCGTATAGGGATTCTCGCCCGTGTAGAACATCACCGACGAGAGCGTCATCGGCGTGGGGGTCAGGTCCTGCACCTGTTCGAGCGTGAAATGCAGCCGGCCCAGCACCTTGCCGGCCAGCGCCTGCATGTCGCGTTCGGTGCAGCCCGGGTGCGACGAGATGAAGTAGGGGATCAGCTGGTAGTTGAGCCCGTTGCTGCGGCAGATCGAGCGGAAGTCGTCGTTGAGCCGCTCGAAAAGGGCGAAGGGCGGTTTGCGCATCAGCGCGAGCACCCGCTCCTCGGTGTGCTCGGGAGCGACTTTGAGCCGTCCCGACGTGTGATGGCGGACGACCGTCTCCAAGTAGTCGCTTCCGTCGAAGAGGTCGTAGCGGATGCCGCTGCCGATGAAGGCCTTCTTGATCCCCTTTACGGCGCGGATCTTGGCGTAAAGGTCGAGCAGCGGCCGGTGGTCGTTGTCCAGGTTGGGGCAGATGCGCGGGTGCAGACAGGAGGGGCGCCGGCAGCGGGCGCAGAGCGTGCGGTCGCGGCCGCCCATGCGGTACATGTTGGCCGAGGGGGCGCCGATGTCGGAGAGGTAGCCCCGGAAATCGGGCATCGCCGCGATGCGGCGCACCTCGTCGAGAATCGACCGCTCCGACCGCGAGTGGATGAACTTGCCCTGATGCGCCGAAATGGTGCAGAAGGCGCAGCCGCCGAAGCAGCCGCGGTGGATGTTGACCGAATGTTTGATCATCTCCCACGCCGGGATGTCGCCCTTGCCGCGGTAGCGCGGATGCGGCGCCCGTTCGTAGGGAAGGTCGAACGACCGGTCGAGTTCTTCGGTCGAGAGCGTCGCGTTGGCGGGGTTGACCACCACGTAGCGGTCGCCCGTGGGTTCGACCAGTACGCTGTGCGGCTCCATGAGGTTGCTCTCCGTCTCGATGCGGCGGAAATTTTCGGCGAAGGCGTGCGGGTCGGCCGTGCACTCCTCGTAGGAGTGCAGCAGCAGCCGGTCTTCGAGCCGGTCGACGTAGGTGCGGTCGGCGAGGAACGCCACCTGCCGGAGTTTGCGCAGCAGCTTGGCGTTGTAGCCGTTGCGCATCGCCGCGGCTACCTGCTGCACGACGCGCTCGCCCATGCCGTAGATCAGCAGGTCGGCACCGCTGTCGACGAGGATCGAGGGTTTGAGCGCATCCTGCCAGTAGTCGTAGTGGGTGAGCCGCCGCAGCGACGCTTCGATGCCGCCCACCACCACCGGCGTGCGGGGATAGAGCCGTTTGAGGATGCGGGTGTAGGTCTCGACAGCGTAGTCGGGGCGGAAGCCCGCCGCACCGCCCGGGGTGTAGGCGTCGTTGCTGCGCAGACGTTTGTTGGCCGTATAGTGGTTGACCATCGAGTCCATGGCCCCGGCCGTCACGGCGAAGAAGAGGCGCGGCGTGCCGAACTTGCGGAAATCGCGCAGGTCGTCGCGCCAGTTGGGTTGCGGAACCACCGCTACGCGGTAACCTTCTGCTTCGAGCAGGCGGCCGATGACCGCCGCGCCGAAAGCCGGATGGTCGATGTAGGCGTCGCCCGTGAAGAGAACGACGTCCACCGAATCCCAGCCCCGCTGGCGGGCCTCCTTGACTGTGGTCGGCAGAAAAGCCATAGAGATCGGTTGTTTTCGTTTTACGGTTTTCGATCCGCGTCCGTCCGTTGCGGAGTGTCGTGCGCGGACTTTTCTATTTTCGTTTCGACATTCCTTATTCCGTCTATCCCTTCCCTTTACCCTCGCGTCGTTCGCTTTCTGCGGCGGCACCCCGACATCCCGCGAACGGGTGCGGTCGGCTGACGGCGGCTCGGGTGCGATCTTTTCCGATTGTCGCCGGCCGCGCATTCCGTTTACGAAAATCCCCGCCCCGTCGGGGCAGGGAGGTTCGGCTGAGGATGTGTGCCGCCGTTACAGTTCGCTCTCTTTGAGGCGCTCGGCGTTCTCGGCCACGATCAGATGGTCGATGCAGTCCTGGATGTCGCCGTCCATGAAGGCCGCGAGGTTGTAGATCGTATAGTTGATGCGGTGGTCGGTGATGCGCCCCTGAGGATAGTTGTAGGTGCGGATTTTGGCCGAACGGTCGCCCGTCGAGACCATCGTCTTGCGTTTCGATGCGATCTGGTCGAGGTATTTCGAATATTCGAGGTTGAAGACGCGCGTGCGCAGCTCCTCGAAGGCCTTGTCGAAGTTTTTGAGCTGCGACTTCTGATCCTGGCACTGTACGACGATTCCCGTGGGGATGTGCGTGAGTCGAATGGCCGAGTAGGTCGTGTTGACCGACTGCCCGCCCGGACCCGACGCACAGAAGATGTCCTTGCGCACGTCGTTCATCGAGATTTCGACGTCGAACTCCTCGGCTTCGGGCAGCACGGCCACCGAAGCGGCCGAGGTGTGGACGCGCCCCTGCGTCTCGGTGGCGGGGACGCGCTGCACGCGGTGGACGCCCGATTCGTATTTGAGCGTACCGTAGACGTTCTGCCCTGTGACCTTCATCACCACCTCCTTGTATCCGCCGGCCGTACCCTCCGAGAAGGAGGTCACCTCGTAGCGCCACCCCTTCGATTCGATGTATTTCGTATACATGCGGAACAGGTCGCCGGCGAAGAGCGCCGCTTCGTCGCCGCCCGTGCCGCCGCGAATCTCCATGATGGCGTTCTTCGAATCCTGCGGGTCTTTGGGGATGAGCAGCAGTTTGATCTCCTCCTCCATGCGTACGATGGCCGGTTCCAGTTCGGCGATCTCCTCGCGCGCCATTTCGCGCATCTCCTCGTCCTTGTCGTTGGCGAGCACGTCCTTCGCTTCGGCCAGATTGGCCAGGGCCGTGCGGAAACGTTCCGACGTCTCGATGATCGGTTCCAGCTCCTTGTAGTCCTTGTTCAGCTGCACGAACTGTTTCACGTCGGCGATCACTTCGGGGTCGGTGAGCTTCTGCCCCAACTCCTCGTATTTGAGTTTCAGTCCGTCCAGACGTTGGAGGATCGAATTGTCTGCCATAGTCTCCCTTTCTCTTGTCGATTCGGGGACAAAGATACGAAAAGCCGAGGGCAGAACCAAATTTATTTGGTTTTGCCGAGGCGGGGTATCTGCGGTGCCGCCGCCGATTGCGGAAACCCTCGACGGGGGGGGCGGGCCGGCGGAGTACGGAAAAATACCTATTTGCAGGGATTGTTCCCGCAGGACGGATGTACGATCTTTGCAAAGAGGATTTACGGATAAACTTTCATACGATGAGAACAGGAATATTCTACGGCAGCACGACCGGTATGACCGAGTCGCTGGCTGCGAAGATCGCCGCCCGCACGGGCGTCGCGCAAACCGATGTGCACAATGTCGCGGACGCTTCGGCCGACGAGGCCGAAGGGTACGACCTGCTGTTGCTGGGGTCGTCGACCTGGGGCTGCGGCGAATTGCAGGACGACTGGTACGATTTTCTCGATGCACTGAAACGGAAGGCGTTGTCTGGCAAGCGCGTGGCGCTGTTCGGCTGCGGCGACAGAGCCTCCTACCCCGATTCGTTCTGCGATGCGCTGGCCGAAATCCGCGACGGGCTGGAAGCGACGGGCTGCACCTTCGTCGGAGCGTTGGACGCTGCGGAGTACGACGGTTGCACTTCGCGTATCTGCCGCGACGGGAAGGTCATCGGGCTGGCGGTCGACGACGGGGCGTCGGAGGCGGTCAACGACGCCCGCATGGAGAAGTGGATCGCCGCCGTCGGATTCTGAAATAGAAATTCTTATGAGCGCCGATGATTTCAACCGCCACACCGATCTGAAAATGCTGCTGCACCATATCTACGAATTTCAGAAAGGAGTTCGCCGGCTGGTGCTCTGCACGATCTGCCCGACGTGCGCCCGCCTGGTGGCCGAGCGGTTGCAGGCGCGCCGGATCGACTATCTGGTGCAGCCGGTGACCGCGGACAAGGTCAATCTCTATTTCGGCCACCGCGCCTGTCTGGATGCCGTGCGGATGTTCGTCCACAAGCCGCTCAACGAGTTGTCGGCCGAGGAGGATTTCATGTTGGGCGTGATGCTCGGCTACGACCTCCCGATGCAGTGCGAGCGCTATTGTACCCGCAAACGGCGCCCGCTTCCTGCCGTCGGGGCCGGAGGCTGACCGGAATTCCTGCCATAGAAGAGCGGGGGCGGAGATCGGATCTCCGCCCCCGCTTCGTTTCGGCCGGACGAGGTCAATGCGAGGCGCTGTTCGGGAGCGTTCCGAGCCAGTCGAGCACGTCGGCGCGCCACGCGGTACGGTAGATGCGGTCGGGGTTGAAACCGCCGCCGTGGCCGCCGCTGGGGTAGATGCGCAGCGAACACCCTTTCACGCCGTTGCGTTTGAGCGCTTCGTAGAAGAGCGTGCTGTTGACGGGCGGCACGGTGCGGTCGTCGTCGGCGAGCAGCAGCAGCGTGGGCGGTGTCGAGGCGGTCACGCGGTTTTGCAGCGACCATTGCGCCTCGTCGCCGGCCGTGCGGTCGGTGCCCAGCAGGTTGTCGAACGATCCCTTGTGGCATTTGCCCGGCTCGGCTGTGATGACGGGGTAGACCAGTACGGCGAAGGCGGGGCGTACCTCTTCGGGGAGCATCGTGGCGGCCGAAGCGGCCAGATGGCCGCCCGCCGAGAAGCCCATGATGCCCACGCGCGAAGGATCGACGCCGTACTCCGCGGCATGGTCGCGGATGTAGCGCAGTGCCGCTTCGGCGTCTTCGAGCGGCACCTGGCAGTGTCCGTTGGGCAGGCGGTATTTGAGTGCGACGACCGTGATTCCTTCGGCCGAGAGCCACTCGCCCACTTCGTGCCCTTCGCGCGGCATCGAGACGAAGCGGTAGCCGCCGCCCGGGCAGACGACGACGGCCTGTCCGGTCGCCTTGTCCGGCGCTGCGGGATAGATGAAGAGTTCGGTGTCGACCGTGTTGTAGAGGTTGCCGTTTTTCTCTTTCTGGGGGCCTGCATCCTCGTTGGAGTGGGGTGCCGAGGCGTTGTCCCACAATTTGACCACCTTGACCTGGGCGGAGGCGGTCAGCGTCGCCGCGAGGGCGACGAGCGTCAGCAATCGTTTCATGGTTATCGGGGTTTAGAAGTTGGTTTCTGATCTTCGTGTGCAAGCATGGCCAGCCAGTCGAGAATGTCGGCGCGCCACTGTGCACGGTAGATATGGGCGGGGTCGAGTGCGCCGCCGTGGCCGCCGCTGGGGTAGATGCGCAGCGAGGCCGGTATGCCGTGGCGTTTGAGCGCCGCATAGAACAGAACGCTGTTGACCGGCGGCACCGAACGGTCGTCGTCGGCCGCCAGCAGCAATGCGGGCGGCGTCGAGGCGGTCACGCGGTTTTGCAGCGACCATTGCGCCTCGTCGCCGGCCGTGCGGTCGGTGCCCAGCAAGTGGTCGAACGACCCTTTGTGGCATTTGCCCGATTCAGCCGTAATGACGGGATAGATCAGCACGGCGAAGGCGGGGCGCACCTCTTCGGGGAGCATCGTGGCGGCCGAAGCGGCCAGGTGGCCGCCCGCCGAACACCCCACGATCCCCACCTGCGCGGAGTCGGCGCGGAAGTCCGGAGCCGTGCGGCGCAGGTAGCGCAGCGCCGCTTCGGTGTCTTCGAGCGGCACCTCGCATCGGCCGTTGGGCAGGCGGTATTTCAACACGGCGGCGGTGACGCCGTGTTCGGCCAGCCAGCGTCCGACGGCGTGGCCGTCGCCTCCGATCGAGAGGAAGCGGTAGCCGCCGCCCGGACAGACCACCGCCGCCTGTCCGGTTGCACGTGCCGGGTCGGCCGCATAGACGTACAGAACGGCTTCGGTCGTATTGAACAATCGGTCTTCCTCGACCCGCTCCCCGCCCCGCAGTCCGTTGTCGTGGGGTGCCGAGGCGTTGTTCCACAGCCGGACGATCCGCTGTTGCGCGCCGGCGGTCAACGCGGCGGCGAGTGCGGTCAGTACGAGGAGTCGTCGCATCAGAGGACGATATTGATGATCTTGCCTTTGACGACGATCACTTTTTTCGGCGCCTTGCCGTCGAGCCATTTCTGTGCGGCGGGCCGTGCTACGATGTCGGCCGTGATCTCATCCGGCGACGCCGTCAGGGCGTACTCCTGCTTGAACCGCAGCTTGCCGTTGATCATGACCGGATATTCGAACGACTGCTCGACCAGATAGCTTTCGTCGCAGACGGGATAGGGGGCGTCGCAGACCGACGCGGTATGTCCCAGCCGTTCCCAGAGCTCTTCGGCGATATGCGGCGCGAAGGGTGCGAGCAGGGCGACGAGCGGTTCGAGAATCGCGCGCTTGCGGCATTCGCCCAGTTCGTTGAGGCAGATCATGAAGGCTGCCACCGACGTGTTGAACGAGAAGTTCTCGATGTCCTCGCGGACCTTCTTTATGGTCTTGTGCAGCGTCTTCAACTCCTTCGGAGTGGGGGCCTCGTCCGTCACGGCCAGTGCGTCGCCGGCGTGGAAGAGCCGCCAGAAACGGCGCAGAAACTTGTGCACGCCGTCGATGCCGTTCGTGTCCCACGGCTTCGACTGTTCGAGCGGGCCGAGGAACATCTCGTACATGCGCAACGTGTCGGCGCCGTACTGGTCGACGATATAGTCGGGGTTGACGACGTTGAACATCGATTTCGACATCTTCTCGATTGCCCAGCCGCAGACGTATTTCCCGTCTTCGAGGATGAACTCGGCGTCGGCGAACTCGGGCCGCCATGCGCGGAAGGCGTCCAGATCGAGCTGGTCGTTGCGGACGATGTTCACGTCGACGTGGATCTCCTGCGTCTCGTAGGACTCTTTCAGGCCGAACGAGACGAACTTGTTGGTACCGACGACGCGGTAGACGAAATTCGAGCGGCCCTGGATCATGCCCTGGTTGACCAGCTTCCGGAAGGGTTCGGGCTCGCACACGCAGCCCAGATCGTAGAGGAACATGTTCCAGAAGCGCGAATACATCAGGTGGCCCGTCGCATGTTCGATGCCGCCCACGTAGAGGTCGACCGACCGCCAGTATTCGTCCGCTTCGCGGCCGACGAGCGCGCGGTCGTTGTGCGGGTCCATGTAGCGCAGGTAGTAGGCGGACGAACCTGCGAACCCGGGCATCGTCGACAGTTCGAGCGGATCGCCGTCGGCCGTCGTCCACCCCGCTGCGCGGGCCAGCGGCGGTTCGCCCTCTTCGGTGGGGCCGAAGTCGCTGACGGGCGGCAGTTCGAGCGGCAGCGCCGATTCCGGCAGCGGACGGGCGATTTCGTCGCGATAGTAGATTGGGAAGGGTTCGCCCCAGTAACGCTGGCGCGAGAAGATGGCGTCGCGCAGCCGGTAGTTGACCAGCCGTTTGCCCAGTCCGCGCTGCTCGATGGCGTCGAACATCTTTCCGATCGCCTCCCTGACCTCCATGCCGTCCAGAAAACCGGAGTTGATGAGTTTGCCCTCCTTGGCGTCGTAGGACTCCTTGCTGATGTCGCCGCCTGCGACGACGGGCGTGATTTCCAGTCCGAAATGACGGGCGAAGGCATAGTCGCGCGAATCGTGCGCCGGCACGGCCATGATCGCTCCGGTGCCGTATCCCGCCAGCACGTAGTCCGAGATGTAGATCGGTATCTCGCGTCCCGTGAAGGGGTTGACGGCATACGAACCGGTGAAGACGCCGCTCACGCGCCGCGTCTCGGCGATGCGCTCGCGCTCGGAGCGTTTCTGGGTCTGTTCGAGGTAATCCTCGACAGCCGTCTTGTTTTCGGGCGTGGTGAGCTCGTTGACCCATTCGTGTTCGGGAGCGATGACCATGAAGGTGACGCCGAAGATCGTGTCGGGGCGCGTGGTGAAGATTTCGAGTTTGCGGTCGAAACCGCGCACGTCGAAGAAGACCTGTGCACCCTCCGAGCGGCCGATCCAGTTACGCTGGATCTCTTTGAGCGATTCGCTCCATTGGAGCGTTTCCAATCCGTCGAGCATTCGCTGCGCATAGGCCGTCACGCGCAGCAGCCACTGCTTCATGCGTTTCTGTACGACGGGATAGCCGCCGCGCACCGACAGCCCGTCCTTCACCTCGTCGTTGGCCAGCACCGTACCCAACTGCGGGCACCAGTTGACCATCGTGTCGGCGCGGTAGGCCAGGCGGTAGTTCTGCAACACCTGTTCGCGCCGGTGCTCGTCCATGCCCGCCCAGTCGGCGGCCGTGAAATGCAGTTCGGCGGTGCAGGCCGCATTCACCCCTTCGGTGCCGCTGCGGGCGAACGCCTCTTCCAGCTCCCCGATCGGGCGCGCCTGCTGCCTGTCGCGGCAATAGTAGCTGCCGAACATTTTCAGGAAGGCCCACTGCGTCCACTTGTAGTAGCCCGGGTCGCAGGTGCGCACTTCGCGGTCCCAGTCGAACGAGAAGCCGATCTTGTCGAGCTGTTCGCGGTAACGGGCGATGTTGTGTTCGGTGGTGACGGCCGGATGCTGTCCCGTCTGGATGGCGTATTGTTCGGCCGGCAGACCGAAGGCGTCGTAGCCCATCGGATGCAGCACGTTGAAACCGCACTGGCGCTTGTAGCGTGAGAAAATGTCCGAAGCGATGTACCCCAGCGGATGCCCGACGTGCAGGCCGGCGCCCGACGGGTAGGGGAACATGTCGAGAACGTAGTATTTCGGACGTGCGGGGTCGACTTCGACGTGGTAGGTTCCGCGCTCCCGCCAGCGCTGCTGCCATTTGGGTTCCAGTTCCTTGAAATTGTATTCCATATAGTGTAAGAGCTAATTTTCCGGTTCGAGTGCGAGGACTTATGCGCGTGGCGCGTGTTATCGAGGATTCCGTCCGATCCGTGCCGAAACGCCGTCTGTCCGTGCCGAAATTTATCTTCCGGCAAAAATAATAAAATAAAATGAAGAATCGACCCTGCCGCGGCCTCAATATGGCAATTCGTACGGAAGGGACGCCGTTCGGGATTTCGGCGGCGGTTCTGCCGGCTGTACCGCGGGTTTCGGAGGCGTCGTCGTGCATTCGGGAAAAACGGGGGCGGAAGAGCTGTCTGAGAGTCTGTTGTCGGGCGGATCTCTTTTTGCGACGGGCTTTTGTCGGCTGCCGATATTCCTCCCCGCCCCTTCTTTTGGGAAAGGAGGGGCGGGGTCTCTCGTTTCCGGCAGACGGGAAACGAAAATAAGCAACCTTTCGGATTGCTTATTTCTGTGTCAGTGGAGAATACGAGATTCGAACTCGTGACCTCTTGCATGCCATGCAAGCGCTCTAGCCAGCTGAGCTAATCCCCCTTTCGCGGGACAAAGATAGCGAATTTTTCGAAATGCCCAATAACCTCGTCGAAGAATTTGTAATTTTTTCACTCCTTCACTCCGGAGAGTATGCCGGCGGAGGTTGTCCGGCTCTTTCGCGGTGCCGGCAGTCGGAATCGGGTGTACGGCGATTGCGGCGGATACGGCGGCAGACGGGCGGGGCGGAGCCGTTTCCGGCCCGAAGCGGAGTGCGTTTGCGAAGGGTGTTTTCGAGGTGGTCCGGAAGTGGCGTTTTCCTCTGCTAACCGGTTGTCGCAGTCCGGTTTGCCGGCATCTGTAATAAAACCGTATAAGCTAAATTATATAATTGTTAAAAAACAATAAGCAAAAAGAATAGCAAGGCGGCTAATTCGCTGAAAAAACGGCGAAAAAAGCGGGCATATATATGGTTATTCGAATTTTTTCATTACCTTTGCAGTCCATTTCGGATGTTATGGAAACCGGAGTCGGGCCGAGAAGCCTGATGAAAATTAACAAATTAAAGGACAAAAACGTTTAAGAAATGCCAACTATTCAACAGTTAGTACGAAACGGACGAGTTGCCTTGCAGGACAAGAGTAAGTCCCCGGCACTCGCTGCGTGTCCCCAGCGTCGAGGCGTTTGCACCCGTGTGTATACGACGACCCCGAAGAAGCCGAACTCGGCGATGCGTAAGGTGGCGCGTGTAAGATTGACCAACGGCAAGGAGGTCAACGCCTATATCCCCGGAGAAGGCCACAACTTGCAGGAGCACTCCATCGTGCTGGTCCGCGGCGGTCGTGTGAAGGACCTCCCCGGCGTGCGTTATCACCTGGTGCGCGGTGCGCTCGACTCGGCGGGCGTGGACGGCCGTTTGCAGCGTCGTTCGAAGTACGGTGCCAAGCGTCCCAAGGCAGGAAAGAAATAATCGGTTAAAGAAAAGACTATAAACGACAATGAGAAAAGCTAAGCCAAAAAAGCGAATTCTACTTCCGGATCCCAAGTTCGGCGACGTGCTCGTAACGCGTTTCGTGAACAACCTCATGCTGGACGGTAAGAAGAGTATTGCCTATTCGATTTTCTACGACTCGCTGGAAATCGTGGGCAAGAAGATGAAGGATGCTGATAAATCTCCGCTGGAGGTCTGGAAACAGGCTCTCGAGAATATCACGCCCCAAGTCGAAGTGAAATCGAAGCGTATCGGTGGCGCGACATTCCAGGTTCCTACGGAGGTTCGTCCGGAGCGCAAGATTTCGATTTCCATGAAAAACCTTGTCCTTTACTCGCGTAAGCGCGCCGGCAAATCAATGGCTGAGAAGCTTTCGGGCGAGATACTGGATGCCTACAACCAGCAGGGTGCCGCCTTCAAACGCAAGGAGGAGATGCACCGCATGGCCGAGGCCAACAAGGCGTTCGCACACTTCAGATTCTAAAACGGGTAGAGACAGATGGCAACACGAGATTTACACTACGTTCGCAATATCGGTATCATGGCTCACATCGACGCCGGTAAGACCACTACTTCGGAGCGTATCCTTTTCTACACGGGCAAGACTCACAAAATCGGCGAAACGCACGAGGGGTCGGCCGTGATGGACTGGATGGCTCAGGAGCAGGAACGCGGTATCACGATCACCTCGGCGGCTACGACCGCATTCTGGAACTACAAGGATCACCAGTATCAGATCAACCTGATCGACACTCCGGGACACGTCGACTTCACCGTCGAGGTGGAGCGTTCGCTACGCGTGCTGGACGGCGCCGTGGCTACCTTCTGCGCTGTGGGCGGCGTGGAGCCCCAGTCGGAGACCGTTTGGCGTCAGGCCGACAAATACAACGTGCCGCGTATCGGTTACGTCAACAAGATGGACCGCACGGGCGCCGATTTCTTCGCCGTATGCAGCCAGATCAAGGAGCACTTCGGCGCTACGGCGCTTCCGATCGTTCTGCCGATCGGTGCGGAGGATAAATTCGAAGGAATCGTAGACCTTATATATAATAAGGCGTACTACTACTACGACGACAAGACCGTCCGCGACAATTTCGATATCCGCGAGATTCCGGACAACATGAAGGCCGAGGCCGAGGAGTGGCGCAACAAGCTCATCGAAGAGGTCGCCGCTACCGACGACGCGCTGATGGAGAAGTTCTTCGAAGACCCTGCGTCGATCACGCCCGAAGAGTTGATCGCCGCGATCCGCAAGGCGACGATCCAGATGACGCTCGTGCCGATGCTCTGCGGCTCGTCGTTCCACAACAAGGGCGTGCAGAAACTGCTCGACTGCATCATCGCGTTCCTGCCGTCGCCGCTGGATCTGCCTGCCGTCACGGGTATCAACCCCAAGACCGACGAGGAGGTTGTCCGCCACGCTTCGGAGGACGATCCGTTCTGCGGTCTGGCGTTCAAGATCGCTACCGACCCCTTCGTGGGCCGTCTGGCGTTCGTGCGCGTCTATTCGGGAAAACTGGATGCCGGTTCCTACGTGCTCGACACGCGCAGCGGCAAGCGCGAGCGTATCAGCCGTATCTACCAGATGCACTCCAACAAGCAGAACCCGATCGAGACGGTCGTTGCGGGCGACATCTGCGCCGCCGTCGGTTTCAAGGAGATCCGCACGGGCGATACGCTCTGCGCCGAGAATGCGCCGATCGTGCTCGAACAGATGACCTTCCCCGAGCCGGTGATCGGTCTGGCCGTCGAGCCCAAGACGCAGAAAGACCTCGACAAGCTGGGCATCGCACTGGGCAAGCTGGCCGAAGAGGACCCGACCTTCACGGTTCGTACCGACGAGGAGAGCGGACAGACGATCATCAGCGGCATGGGCGAGCTTCACCTCGACATCATCGTCGACCGTCTGCGCCGCGAGTTCGGCGTCGAGATCAACCAGGGTGCGCCCCAAGTCAACTACAAGGAGGCGCTCACCACGACCGTCCAGCACCGCGAGGTCTTCAAGAAGCAGACCGGCGGCCGCGGTAAGTTCGCCGACATCATCTTCGAGATCGGCCCTGCCGAAGAGGGCAAGATGGGTCTGACGTTCGTCGACGAGGTCAAGGGCGGCAACATTCCCAAGGAATTCATCCCCTCGGTTCAGAAGGGCTTCGAGGCCGCCATGGCCAACGGTGCGCTGGCCGGCTATACGATGGACTCGATGAAGGTTACCCTCAAGGACGGTTCGTTCCACCCGGTCGACTCGGATCAGCTTTCGTTCGAGATCGCAGCCCGCAACGGTTACCGCCATGCGGCTCCGAAGGCCGGTTCGGTCATTCTGGAACCGATCATGTCGGTGGAGGTGCTCACTCCCGAGGAGAGCATGGGCGACATCATCGGCGACCTGAACAAGCGCCGCGGCCAGATCCAGGGCATGGAGTCGAAGGGCAACGCCCGCGTCGTGAAGGCGAAGGTTCCCCTGTCGGAGATGTTCGGCTACGTGACCGTGCTGCGTACGATTTCGTCGGGCCGCGCCACGTCGTCGATGGAGTTCTCGCACTTCGAGGAGGTTCCCGCTAACCTTGCCAAGGAGATCATCGAGAAGAGCGGTCACAAGAATAAGGATATAGAATAAGCAAACCGATATGAGTCAGAAAATTAGAATCAAATTAAAGTCTTTCGACCATAATCTCGTTGACAAGTCGGCCGAGAAAATCGTCAAGACCGTGAAGAGCACCGGCGCGGTAGTGAGCGGTCCGGTACCCCTTCCCACGCAGAAGAAGATCTTTACCGTCAACCGTTCGACCTTCGTGAACAAGAAGGCCCGCGAGCAGTTCCAGCTCTGCACGTTCAAGCGCATCCTGGACATCTACTCGTCGACGGCGAAGACGATCGACGCGCTGATGAAGCTGGAGCTTCCGTCGGGTGTCGAGGTGGAGATCAAGGTCTGATTTTCGACCGCTCCCGAAGATCGAGGCGGGCTTGGAGCCTGTCGGCGTAGCGGGAGCGCCGAATGCGGGCGGATGTTTTCCGCCGGAGCGGACGCAGCGCGCCGGATTGCAGCCGCGAGGTCGGGCCTTCCGGTGCCGCCGCCACCGGAAGGCGGATGCCGCGGACGGAAACAATTGATTCGACGTTTTCATTAAGCCGAGTGCAGAGCCGAACTTGTTCAGGCTATGCCGAGGCGGGAAAACGAAGGATGGGATTCAACGTTTTCGTTAAGCCGAGTGCAGAGCCGAACTTGTTCGGGCTATGCCGAGGCGAGAAAACGAAGGATGAAATTCAACGAAACCGATATGGGAGGTGAGCGGTAGTCCGCCGATTCCTCCCCGAATGCGAAAGCCGGAGAGGGAGTCCCCGAAGGGGTGGCTCCCGACTCCTGCGAAAAAATGGAAATCACTTTATTAACAAACTTTAAAGACTAAAATGTCAGGACTAATTGGTAAAAAAATCGGAATGACTTCCGTTTACAGTGCCGAGGGTAAGAACATACCATGCACTGTTATTGAGGCTGGTCCGTGTGTGGTTACGCAAATCAAGACCCTCGAAAAGGATGCTTACGAGGCCGTCCAGATTGCCTATGACGACAAAAGTGAAAAGCACACCAGCAGCAGTTTGTTAGGACACTTCAAGAAGGCGGGCACCACTCCCAAGCGTAAGATGGCGGAGTTCAAGGACATGCCGGAAGTGAACCTCGGCGACACGCTCACCGTGGACATCTTCTCCGAAGAGGACTGGGTGGACGTGACCGGGATTTCGAAAGGCCGCGGCTTCCAGGGCGTTGTGAAACGTCACGGTTTCGGCGGCGTCGGCGGTCAGACCCACGGTCAGCACAACCGCCAGCGCAAGCCGGGTTCGCTCGGCGCCTCGTCGTATCCTTCGCGCGTATTCCCCGGCAAGCGTCTTCCGGGCCGGATGGGCGGCGAGCAGGTGAAGGTGCTCAACCTCAAAGTATTGAAAGTAATCCCCGAGAACAACCTGATCCTCGTCAAAGGGTCGATTCCGGGAGCAAAAGGTTCTTATTTAACAATCGAGAAGTAGTCATGGAATTAGCTGTATTGAACACTGAAGGAAAAGAGACGGGTCGCAAGGTTGTCCTCGCGGACTCGGTATTCGGCGTGGAGGCTAATGACCACGCTATTTACCTCGACGTGAAGCAGTATCTGGCCGACCAGCGTCAGGGTACCCACAAGTCGAAGCAGCGCAACGAAGTCGCAGGTTCGACCCGCAAGCTGAAGCGTCAGAAGGGTACGGGCGGTGCCCGCTGCGGTTCGATCAAGTCGCCTCTGTTTCCCGGCGGCGGTCGTATCTTCGGTCCGGTTCCCCGCGATTATAGCTTCAAGCTCAACAAGAAACTCAAACAACTGGCACGCCGCAGCGCGTTGACGTACAAGGCTCAGGCCGGCGCCATCCAGATCCTCGAAGCCGTCAAGATGGAGGCTCCGAAGACCAAGCAGGTCATCGCCTTGACCGAGGCGTTGAAGGTGGCCGACAAGAAGGTGCTGCTCGTACTGCCCGAGACGAATGTCAACCTGCAGCTCTCCTGCCGCAACATTCCGTCGATCAAACCCGTGCTGGCACAGAACGTCTGCACCTACGATCTGATGAACGCTTCGGCCGTCGTGATGGTCGAGGGCGCCGAGAATGTGTTGAATGTAATGTTAGCTTAAAACGTAAACAGACATGGAAATCATTATTAAGCCTATTTTGACCGAGAAGATGACGGTTCAGGGCGAAAAACTGAATCGCTACGGTTTCATCGTTGATGTAAGAGCTAACAAGTTGCAGATCCGCAACGCTGTCGAGCAGATGTACGGCGTGGTCGTTACGGACGTCAACACCATCAACTACATGGGCAAACTCAAAAGCCGTTATACGAAGGCCGGTTTGCTCGAAGGTCGTGCTAACAACTTCAAGAAGGCGATCGTCACCTTGAAGGATGGGGACAAAATCGATTTTTACAGTAATATCTAAGGAAGATGGCAGTAAAAAAGTTTAAGCCTGTAACCGCAGGTACAAGACATAAGATTGGCGGAACGTTCGACGAGATTACCACCAGCGTTCCCGAGAAGTCGCTGCTGAGCGTCAAGAAGAGCTCCGGCGGTCGCAACAATACGGGCAAGATGACGGTTCGCTACATCGGCGGCGGTCACAAGCAGATGTACCGTAACGTAGACTTCAAGCGTGCCAAGGACGGCGTTGCCGCGACTGTAAAAACGATCGAATACGACCCGAATCGTACCGCGCGTATCGCGCTGATCGTCTATGCCGACGGTCAGAAGAGCTACATCATCGCTCCCAACGGCCTGCAAGTCGGCCAGACGGTGTGCAGCGGCGCAGGCGTGGCGCCCGAAGTGGGCAATACGCTTTTCCTGAGCGAGATTCCGCTGGGTACGATCATCCACAACATTGAACTCTACCCCGGTCAGGGTGCCGCCATGGCGCGTTCGGCCGGTTCGTATGCTCAGCTTTTGGCTCGCGAGGGCAAGTTTGCCATCATCAAACTGCCTTCCGGCGAGACTCGTATGGTACTCGTAACCTGCCGTGCGACGATCGGCGTAGTGTCGAACGTCGACCATTCGCTCGAAAGTTCGGGCAAGGCAGGTCGTGAGCGTTGGCTCGGCCGTCGCCCGCGCAACCGCGGTGTCGTGATGAACCCGGTGGATCACCCGATGGGTGGTGGCGAAGGTCGTGCGTCGGGTGGTCACCCGCGTTCGCGCAAGGGTCTGTTGGCTAAGGGTTATAAGACTCGCAACCCGAAGAAGACGACCTCGAAGTTTATTATTTCACGTAAGAAAAAATAATTAAAAGAGTAACATAATGAGCCGTTCATTAAAGAAAGGACCGTTTATCGACCCGAAGCTCGAGGCGAAAGTCGTCGCTCAGGCGGAAGGCAATAAGAAGTCTGTCATCAAGACTTGGTCGCGAGCAAGTATGATTTCGCCTGACTTCGTAGGTCAGACGATCGCTGTCCACAACGGAAACAAGTTCATTCCGGTGTACGTAACAGAGAACATGGTCGGTCACAAGCTCGGCGAGTTTGCTCCGACGCGTAACTTCCGTGGTCATGCGGGTAACAAGAAAAAATAGGTAGACAATGGGTGCAAGAAAATCTGAAATGGCCAAGAAATACAAGGCCGAGAAGCAGCAGAAGGCCATAGCCGTTCTGCGCGATTGCCCGACCTCGCCCCGCAAAATGCGTCTGGTCGCAGACATCATCCGCGGCGTGGAAATCAATAAGGCACTGGGTATCCTCCGTTATTCGAAGAAGGAGGCCTCGATCCGTGTGGAGAAACTGCTCAAGTCGGCGATCGCCAACTGGGAAGCCAAGAATCCTTCGGAGCGTCTGGAAGATACGAAGCTGTGCGTCAAGGAGATCTTCGTCGACGGCGGCCGGATGCTCAAACGTATCCAGGCAGCTCCCCAAGGTCGCGCACACCGTATTCGCAAGCGTTCGAATCACGTGACGATCGTAGTGGACAAAATGGTAATCGCAGAAAACAAGTAGCACAATGGGACAGAAAGTAAATCCGATAGCAAATCGTCTTGGTATCATTCGCGGTTGGGACTCCAACTGGTACGGCGGCAAGGACTTCTCCGACAAGCTGGTCGAGGACGCCAAAATCCGCAAGTATCTGAATGTCCGTCTGGCCAAAGCTAGCATTTCCAAGATTATCATCGAGCGCACGCTCAAACTGGTCACCGTCACCATTTCGACGGCCCGTCCGGGTATCATCATCGGCAAGGGCGGCCAGGAGGTCGACAAGTTGAAGGAGGAGTTGAAGAAGCTCACCGGCAAGGAGATCCAGATCAACATCTTCGAGGTGAAGCGTCCCGAGGTGGACGCCGTGATCGTGGGTCAGAACATCGCCCGCCAGCTCGAGGGCCGCGTATCGTTCCGCCGTGCCGTGAAGACGGCCGTCGCTTCGACGATGCGCATGGGCGCCGAGGGCATCAAGGTACAGGTGTCGGGTCGTGTCGGCGGCGCCGAGATGGCCCGCAGCGAAACGATCAAGGAGGGACGTATTCCGCTGCACACCTTCCGCGCCGATGTGGACTACTGTCTCACCGAGGCGCTGACCAAGGTAGGTATCCTCGGCGTGAAGGTCTGGATCTGCCACGGTACGGTATACGGCAAGCGCGACCTGTTCGAGATCGCCGGTGCTTCGGCTTCGCAGCACGGCGGGCAGCAGGCTCCCCAGGGTCGTGGTCCGCGTGGCGGCGCTCCGCGCAACAAGCGTCGTAACAACAACAATAAGTAGTAAGTAGGACCTTTTAAAGCGAAAGTACAAGTATGTTACAGCCAAAAAAGACCAAATTTAGAAGAATGCAGAAGGGTCGTATGAAGGGTATCGCTCAGCGAGGCAACCAACTTGCATACGGTTCGTTCGGCATCAAGGCACTGGAATCGACATGGATCACGGGTCGTCAGATCGAGGCTGCCCGCCAGGCCATCACGCGTTACATGAAGCGTGAGGGTCAGATCTGGATCCGCATCTTCCCCGATAAACCCATCACCAAGAAACCCGCCGAGGTTCGTATGGGTAAAGGTAAAGGTAATCCCGAGGGATTCGTGGCACCCGTTACGCCCGGACGTATTCTCTTCGAGGCGGAGGGCGTACCCATGGAGATTGCACAGGAGGCACTTCGTCTCGGCGCTCAGAAATTGCCTATTACGACCAAGTTTATTGTACGGCGTGACTACGTCGAATCATCAATCTAAGAGTGTAAGACATGAAAAGTGCTGAAATAAAGGAGCTCTCCGTGAAGGAGTTGCAGGAGCGCATCGAAGCCCAGAAGGCGCAGCTCACCAAGCTGAAGGTACAACATGCCGTATCGCCCGTCGAGGACCCCTCGATCATCAAGAAATCCCGCAGAGACATCGCTCGTATGCTGACAATTCTGCGACAGAAGAACCCTAAATGTTAATGACCGTTATGGAAAGAAATCTTAGAAAGGAACGTATCGGGGTGGTTGTCAGCAACAAGATGGAGAAGACCATTGTGGTTGCAGTGGCGCGTAAGGTGAAGCATCCCATTTACGGCAAGTTCGTGAACAAGACGACGAAGTTCGCCGCCGAGTGCCTGGACGAGACCTGCAAGGAAGGCGATACCGTTCGCATCATGGAAACCCGCCCGCTGAGTAAGACGAAGCGTTGGAGATTAGTACAAATCATTGAAAGAGCGAAGTAGTTATGATACAACAAGAAAGTAGACTCGTAGTAGCTGATAACAGCGGTGCGAAGGAGGTCCTTTGTATCCGGGTGCTTGGCGGCACGAAGCGTCGTTATGCATCGATCGGCGATAAGATCGTGGTGGCCGTCAAGAGCGCTTCGCCCTCGGGCGACGTCAAGAAGGGTGCCGTGTCGAAAGCTGTCGTGGTGCGTACCACCAAGGAGATCCGCCGTGCCAACGGTTCGTATATCCGGTTCGACGACAACGCCGTGGTGTTGCTCAACAACCAGGGTGAAATCCGCGGTACGCGTATCTTCGGTCCCGTCGCCCGTGAGCTGCGCGACCAGTACATGAAGATCATCTCGCTGGCACCTGAAGTATTGTAATTAAAAAAAACACAGAACAGTTATGTCAGTCAAATTACATATCAAGAAGGGCGACATGGTTTATGTCATCGCAGGCGACAGCCGCGGCCAGCAGGGGAAGGTGCTCGCAGTCGATCCCGAAAAGCAGCGTGCCATCGTCGAGGGCGTGAACATGTGCAAGAAGGCCGAGAAGCCCAATGCGAAGAATCCGCAGGGAGGAATCGTTGAGAAAGAGGCTCCCATCCATATCTCTAACTTGCAGGTTCTCGACCCCAAGAGCGGCAAGCCCACTCGCGTAGGTCGCAAGGCCGATGCAAAAGGTAAATTAGTTCGTTACGCTAAAAAGTCAGGGGAGGAGATCAAATAATGGCATACGTACCTACACTCAAGACACAGTATAAGGAGCAGATCATCGCCGCCCTTATGAAGGAGTTCGGTTACACGAGCGTGATGCAGTGCCCGAAACTCGAGAAGATCGTCATCAATCAGGGTATGGGCCAGGCCGTCGCCGACAAGAAACTCATCGACGTCGCACAGGCGGAGCTGACGCAGATCGCAGGCCAGAAAGCCGTCCAGACCAAGTCGCGCAAGGACATTTCGAACTTCAAACTCCGCAAGGGGATGCCCATCGGCGTGCGCGTCACGCTGCGCGATACGAAGATGTACGAGTTCTTGGAGCGCCTGATCGCCGTGGCACTGCCCCGCATTCGCGACTTCAAGGGTATCAACGAGAAGTTCGACGGCCAGGGCAACTACACCCTCGGCATCACCGAGCAGATCATCTTCCCGGAGATCGACATCGACAAGATCACCAAGATCTTCGGCATGGAGATCACCTTCGTAACGACGGCCAAGACCGACGAAGAGGCTTATGCGCTGCTGCGCGAGTTCGGTCTGCCTTTCAAGAACGCTAAAAAGAACAACTAAGCTCTATGGCAAAGGAATCAATGAAGGCACGCGAGGTAAAGCGTGAGAAACTTGCGAAGCGTTACGCTCACAAGCGTGAGGAGATCGCTGCGAAGGTCAAGAGCGGTGAAATGGATCACGAGGAGGCTTGGATCGCACTGTCGAAACTGCCGCGTAACTCGAATCCCATTCGCCAGCACAACCGCTGCAAGCTGACCGGCCGTCCGAAGGGATATATCCGTCTGTTCGGTATCAGCCGTATCCAGTTCCGCGAGATGGCTTCGGCGGGTCTGATCCCCGGCGTGAAGAAGGCGAGCTGGTAGTATATTCGTCCGATCCGGCGCAGATGCTCTGCGCCGGATCGGATGTTCCTGATAAACGAGGTTCAAGCACCGAGGGTGCCGTAGCCTGTGAAACCGGATGCGGTGCGGCGCGAGAGGAGGGGGCCGAGAGGCGACCTCCGCATCGGAGTGCCGCCGCAAGAGCGGGTCCGAAAGGACGTGCCGCAGCGACGATCCGTCGGGAGTGACGGATAAGGAGAGACGGAGAAGGCGTTGAGGAGGCGGAGATAGTCCGTGAAAAATGGAGACGTCTTTTGCCGGATTTCCGTCGGAGCCGGTTTCGGAAGTGTTGAGCCTTATACGGGTGCGGAATCCGTGTAGGAGAGGTCGCAAAACCGGGGAAAGTGCCGTCCGATTGACGGTAACTTCGCGGTGGCGGACGTCGACGAAAGATTCGGCATCGGGTTACGGAATCCCGTGCGGAGGTGCTCCGGAGAGGCCGGAACGAAGTGGACGGACGGGGCGAATCCCTGACGGTCTTCGGGTCCCGGCGTCGGAAACGGGAGCCGTTCGCTGAGGCGAACCGCCCGAAAGGCGGTTTTTACGGCAGGCTGTTCCGTACGGATATGTTAGTTCACGATGCGTGTGCTAACATTGTCCGTATAGACCGGCGGCTTTCGGATCGGGGGCACGGCGGTGCGGAACGGATCCACGGCATGACGGCACGTCGCGACGACATGACGGCACGGTCGGATGCAAGGGATTCTGTTCCGGATAACGGCACGGGCGGAAATCGGCAAAAAACGGGCTGATTATTAGTTTATTCCGGATTTTATGCGTATATTTGCGCGCTTGTCGTGCGCGGTATGCGTATGCGCGGGAAGCGGAAAACGAGGACGCGGGCGGCGGTTAGATGCCGTAAGACGCTGACTTACAAATTTTAACGACAAACTTTTATTTTTTTAATTTTAACTTCTAATTATCATGACTGATCCTATTGCGGACTTTCTGACCAGAATTAGAAACGCGGTGAAAGCCAACCACAAGGTGGTTGAAGCTCCCGGTTCCAAAATTAAACAGGAGATCACCAAGATTCTCTACGAGCAGGGCTACATCCTCGCTTACAAGTTCGACACCGATGAGAAGGGCCACCCTTCGATCAAGATCGCGCTGAAATGGAATGCCCAGAACAAATGCAACGCCATCAAGGGGCTCAAACGCGTGAGCCGTCCGGGTCTGCGCAAGTATGCGTCGGTGGCTGAGATGCCCCGCGTACTCAACGGCCTGGGCATCGCCATCCTTTCGACTTCGAAGGGGATCATGACCGATGCGAAGGCGCGCAAGGAGAACGTCGGCGGCGAGGTGCTGTGCTACGTCTTCTAAGGGCGGTGCAACCGGAAACTGGAATTTTTAATTAAACAACTTAGTACAAATGTCAAGAATTGGTAAATTACCTGTAAACTTGCCCGCCGGCGTGACCGTCACGGTATCGCCCGACAACGTGGTAAGCGTGAAAGGGCCTCTTGGGACACTGAGTCAGAAGGTTGATTCGGACATCAAGGTCGAGGTAGGCACCCACACCGAGGTACACACCGGCAAGGAGGTTCCTGCCGTGCTCGTATCGCGTCCGACCAACCAGCCGCGTCACCGCTCGCTGCACGGTCTGTATCGTGCGCTGATCAACAACATGGTCGTCGGCGTATCGAAAGGTTACGAAATCAAACAGGAGCTCGTGGGCGTCGGTTTCAAGGCCGAAGTCAAGGGCAACATTCTCGAAATGAGCCTGGGTTACTCGCACGACACGTATCTGATGCTGCCGCCCGAAGTGACCGCCACGGCCGTTACGGAGAAGAAAGGAAACCCGATCGTCACACTCAAAAGCATCGACAAGCAGCTCATCGGCCAGGTGGCTGCCAAGATCCGCTCGCTGCGCAAGCCGGAGCCGTACAAGGGCAAGGGTATCAAGTTCGTAGGCGAAGTCCTGCGTCGCAAGGCCGGCAAGTCGGCAGGTGCTAAATAGTAAAAACCGAAATCAGCTATGTCATTGAATAAAATCGAAAGAAGAGAGCGTATCAAGATGCGTATCCGCAAGATCGTGAGCGGTACGCAGGCTCAGCCTCGTATGACTGTCTACCGTAGCAACAAGCAGATCTACGTGCAGTTCATTGATGACCTCGCAGGCACTACGCTGGCGGCGGCTTCCTCGCTGGACAAGGAGGTTGCCGAAGCGGCGGCGGGTAAGAACAAGTGCGAAGTTGCGGCGCTGGTCGGGAAACTGGCCGCGCAGCGTGCCGTCGAAAAGGGTATCTCGACCGTGGCGTTCGACCGCAACGGATATCTGTATCACGGACGAGTTAAAGTGTTAGCGGATGCCGCACGTGAAGGCGGTCTTAAATTCTAAGCGATATGTCAAATACGAACATAAAGAAAGTGCGTACAAGCGACCTCGAGCTTAAAGACCGGCTCGTAAGCATCCAGCGTGTTACCAAGGTAACGAAGGGTGGTCGTACATTCAGCTTCTCGGCGATCGTCGTCGTGGGTAACGAAAACGGCGTCGTGGGCTACGGTCTGGGTAAGGCTTCGGAGGTGCAGGCGGCCATCGCCAAGGGTGTCGAGGATGCCAAGAAGAACCTCATCAAGGTGCCGGTCATCAACGGTACGATTCCCCACAAGCAGGAGATGCGTTTCGGCGGTTCGCAGGTGATGATTCGTCCGGCCGCTCCCGGTACGGGTATCATCGCCGGCGGCGCCATGCGTGCCGTGTTGGAGTCGGTAGGCGTGAAGAACGTGCTGGCCAAGAGCAAGGGGTCGTCGAACCCCCACAACCTCGTGAAGGCGACCATCGCCGCTCTGTGCGAGCTGCGCGACGCTTACAGCGTGGCTCAGGTGCGCGGGATCTCGATGAGCAAGGTGTTTAACGGTTAATTTTGAAAACGCAAATCATGGCAACATTGAAGATCACTCAGGTCAAGAGCCGCATCGGTGCCTCGGCACAGCAGCGCAAGAACCTCGATGCTTTGGGTCTGAAAAAGATTAACCAGAGCGTGGAACACAGCGATTCGGTCATCATCAAGGGGATGCTCGAGCGCGTAAAGCACCTCGTGAAGATCGAGGAGGTAAAATAAGTTTAACACATTCGAATTCACAACAATGGAATTACATAATCTCAAACCCGCAAAAGGCGCTACACACCACGACAAGCGTGTCGGCCGCGGTGCCGGTTCGGGTCGCGGCGGCTATTCGGGCCGCGGTAACAAGGGTGCTCAGTCGCGTTCGGGCTACAAGTCGAAGCTCGGTTTCGAGGGCGGTCAGATGCCGTTGCAGCGCCGTCTTCCGAAGTTCGGTTTCACGAACCTGAAGCGTGTGGAGTACAAGGCCATCAACCTCTCGACGCTCGATGAGCTGGCTGCGAAGAAGGAACTCGCGGCCGTCGATTTCGAGGCGCTGATTTCGGCCGGATTCGTATCGTCGAACGACAAGGTGAAGATTTTGGGTAACGGTACGCTGTCGAAGGGGCTGGCGGTGAAGGCACATGCGTTCTCCAAGAGTGCCGAGGCGGCTATCGTAGCTGCCGGCGGCAGCGTGGAGAAGATCTAGTGGAACCCTCCTAAACCTATATTTATGAATCACTACATCGCCGTTGGTATCGTCCTGATCGTCATCGTGGCGCTCATGGCGACCAACAAAAAGTTAGTCGAAACCCTCAAGAACATATACAAGATCGAGGAGCTGCGCAAACGTATTCTCTACACGCTGGGCCTCCTTCTCGTATATCGCTTGGGCAGTTTTGTGGTTATTCCGGGTATCAACCCCAACGCCCTGGGCGAGGGGTCGGCATTGGCCAACCAGATGAGCGACAACAGCCTGCTCGGCCTGTTGGACGTATTCTCCGGCGGTGCATTTGGCAATGCCGCCATTTTCGCACTCGGAGTAATGCCCTACATCACCGCTTCGATCATCATCCAGTTGATGGGAATCATGATTCCCTACTTCCAGAAGATGCAGAAGGAGGGCGAGAGCGGGCGCCGCAAAATGAATCAGTGGACACGCTTCCTCACGATTGTCGTCCTCGCAATCCAGGGACCGGCGTATGTCGCTAACTTGTTCCATACATTGCCTGCCACGGCGTTCATCTACGGCCACTCGTTCTGGTTCGTGGTCTACGCCACGGTGATCCTGATCGCCGGCACCATGTTCATCATGTGGCTCGGAGAGAAGATCACCGACAAGGGTATCGGGAACGGCATTTCGCTCATCATCATGATCGGTATCGTGGCTCGTCTGCCGCACGCCTTGTTGGCCGAGGTCAACGCGCGTTTCCAGACGTCGGACGGCAGTGCGATCATGATTATCCTGGAGCTGGTGCTGCTCGCGCTGGTATTTATGGCAACAATCGCACTGGTGCAGGCCGTCCGCAAGGTGCCTGTCCAGTATGCAAAGCGTATCATCGGCAACAAACAGTACGGAGGCGTACGTCAGTACATCCCTCTGAAAATGAATGCCGCGAATGTGATGCCCATCATCTTCGCGCAGGCATTGATGTTCATTCCGATGCTCTTTACCAAGATCGCCCCGGGCTTCGCCGGCGCCTTCGCCGACATGACGGGCTTCTGGTACAACTTTACGCTTGCCGTGCTGGTGATCGCCTTCACCTATTTTTATACGGCGATCATCGTCAATCCTCAAATGATGGCGGACGACATGAAGCGCAACGGCGGCTTTATCCCGGGTGTCAAACCGGGCAAGCAGACGGTGAACTACATCGACACCATCATGACGCGGATCACCCTTCCGGGTTCGTTCTTCCTGGCCATCGTGGCGATTCTGCCCGCGCTGGCGATGAAGTTCCTCAACGTGCAGCAGGCCTTCGCCTATTTCTACGGCGGTACGTCGCTGCTGATCATGGTCGGCGTGATCCTCGACACTCTCAAGCAGATAGAGAGCCACCTCTTGATGCGTCATTACGACGGCCTGATGAAGACCGGACGCATCCAGGGGCGCCACTAATTGTTTGTTCGTAGGAGTTTTTGAACCGAATGATATACTTAAAGAACGAAGAAGAGATCGAACTGCTCCGCGAGAACAACCTTCTCGTGAGCCGGACGCTGGCCGAAGTGGGTCGCCACATACGGCCCGGCGTCACGACCAAGGAGCTGGATCGCATCGGCGAGGAGTTTATCCGTTCCCACGGAGCAGTTCCGGCTTTTCTGGGGTATCAGGGCTATCCGGCATCGTTGTGCATTTCGGTCAACGAGCAGGTGGTCCACGGTATTCCGTCGACGTCGCAGGTTCTCAAAGAGGGCGACATCGTTTCGGTGGATTGCGGTACATTTATGAAGGGGTTTGTTGGTGATTCGGCCTACACGTTTGCCGTAGGAGCCGTTTCCGACGAGGTGAAACAGCTCATGGAGGTCACCAAAGAGGCTCTTTATAAAGGTACGGCACAGGCCAGGGCGGGAAATCGCGTAGGCGATATCTCGGCGGCCGTGCAGGAGTATGCCGAAAAATTCGGCTACGGCGTGGTGCGCGAGTTGGAGGGACACGGTTTGGGTCGGAAGATGCACGAAGACCCCGGTGTTCCGAACTACGGCGCCCGCGGCAGAGGACCCCTGCTCCGCGAGGGCATGGTCATCTGTATCGAACCCATGATCAACATGGGAACCCGAGCGGTGGTATTCGAACCCGACGGATGGACGGTGCGTACGCGCGATCGCAAGCCGGCGGCTCATTACGAGTTCGCGGTGGCTGTGCGCAAGGGCGGCGCGGATGTCCTGACCGATTTCAGTATTATCGAGGAGGCAATTAATAAGTAAGCAAGAAAAGACTCTATGGCAAAACAGACTGCGATTGAACGAGACGGTACGATTATCGAGGCGCTGTCGAACGCGATGTTCCGCGTCGAGCTGGACAACGGCCACGTAATCACCGCTCATATCTCGGGGAAGATGCGGATGCACTACATCAAGATTCTTCCCGGGGATAAGGTAAAAGTGGAGATGACCCCCTACGATCTGTCGAAGGGGCGGATCTCTTTCAGGTACAAATAACCAAAAGATTGCTTGAAAATCATGAAAGTAAAAGCATCAATCAAGAAGCGTAGCGAGGATTGCAAGATCGTCAAGCGTAAGGGGAAACTCTACGTGATTTGCAAGAAGAATCCCAAATTCAAAATGCGCCAGGGGTAATTTTTAACGATTAATCAGAAAGAAAGTAATTTATGGCACGTATAGTTGGTGTAGATTTACCAAAAAACAAACGCGGTGAGATCGGCCTGACCTATATCTACGGTATAGGCCGTTCGACCGCCCGTAAAATTCTCGACGAGGCAGGTATCAGCTACGATGTGAAGGTTCAGGACTGGAACGACGAGCAGGTGAGCGCCATTCGTTCGAAAATTGCCGAACTGGGCATCAAGGTCGAGGGCGAATGCCGCTCGCTGGTTCAGCTCAACATCAAACGTCTGATGGACATCGGCTGCTATCGCGGTATCCGTCACCGTTTGGGTCTTCCCGTTCGCGGTCAGAGCACCAAGAACAATGCGCGCACCCGCAAGGGCCGCAAGAAGACGGTCGCAAACAAGAAAAAGGCAACTAAGTAATAGCAGAAGAGAGTTATGGCAAAGAAAACTGGAACAGTTAAGAAGAAGGTCGTCAAGGTGGGTGCTCAGGGCATGGCTTTTGTCCACTCGACTTTCAACAACGTAATCATCACCCTCACGAACGAGGTGGGTGAGGTTATCAGCTGGTCTTCGGCCGGTAAGATGGGTTTCCGCGGCTCGAAGAAAAATACTCCCTATGCTGCTCAGACGGCTGCCGCCGACTGCGCGAAGGTCGCCTATGATATGGGTTTGCGCAAGGTGAAGGTCTATGTCAAGGGACCGGGTGCCGGCCGTGAGTCGGCCGTGCGCACCATTCACGGCGCGGGCATCGAAGTGACGGAGATCATCGACGTGACGCCGATGCCGCACAACGGCTGCCGCGCTCCCAACCGCCGCCGCGTGTAAGTGGGACTGCGTGAAGTAACTTCTATCAAAGGATTTTTAAAAAGTTAAGAACAATGGCTAAATATATAGGACCTAAATCGAAGATCGCCCGTCGTTTCGGCGAGGCTATTTATGGTGCGGACAAAGTGCTCGAGAAGCGTAACTTCCCTCCCGGCCAGCACGGTCTGATGCGCAAGCGCAAGAAGGTGTCCGAGTACGGCGAGCAGCTCAGCGAGAAGCAGAAGGCGAAGTACACCTACGGGCTGCTGGAGAAGCAGTTCGCCCGTACCTACGAGGCTGCGTCCCGCATGGGCGGCATCACGGGCGAGAACCTGCTCAAGTTGCTGGAATGCCGTCTGGATAATGTTGTTTACCGCTTAGGTATCGCTCCGACCCGCGCTGCTGCGCGTCAGCTCGTATCGCACCGTCACATCTGCGTCAACGGCAATGTGGTGAACATTCCGTCGTATTCGCTCCGTGTGGGCGACGTAGTGTCGGTTCGCGAGAAGTCGAAGAGTTTGGAGGTGATCGCCGAGTCGTTGTCGGGAGCTTCGAAGAGCCGTTACGCATGGCTCGAATGGGACGGCGCCACGATGAGTGGCAAGTTCCTCCAGAAGCCCGAACGCGAGGAGATTCCCGAAAACATCAAAGAGCAGCTGATCGTCGAGTTGTACTCTAAGTAGTAATTTAACAACAAATTCATTATGGCAATATTAGCATTCCAGAAACCTGAAAAGGTTATCATGCTTGAGTCCACTTCATCGTTCGGGAAATTCGAGTTCCGACCGCTGGAGCCGGGATTCGGAATGACCATCGGCAACGCTTTGCGCCGTATCCTGCTCTCTTCGTTGGAGGGGTATGCGATTACGACGGTCAAAGTAGCCGGTGTAGACCACGAGTTTGCCGCTATCCCTGGGGTGATGGAGGGTATGATCGATATTATCCTGAATCTCAAAAAAATCCGTTTCATCCGTACGGTCGACAACCAGGACGCCGAGAAGGTGTCGGTCAACGTGGCGGGCGTAACGGAGCTGACCGCAGGATACATTTCGAACTATCTTTCGTTCTTCAAGGTGTTGAATCCCGAATTGGTCATTTGCCATCTCGCACCGGGAACCAAGATGCAGATCACCCTTACGATCGGTAAGGGGCGCGGCTACGTTCCCGCAGAGGAGAATACCCCTGCCGAGTGCGAATTCGGTACGCTCCCCATCGATTCGATCTTCACGCCGATCAAGAACGTGAAGTATTCGATCGAAAACTATCGTGTGGAGCAGAAGACCGACTACGAGAAATTGAATTTGGAGATTACTACCGACGGTTCGATTCATCCGAAAGATGCGTTGAAGGAGGCGGCCAAGATTCTCATTCAGCACTTCATGCTCTTCTCCGACGAGAAGATCACGCTCAACATGGAGGACAGCAACGGTGCCGAGGAGTTCGACGAGGACGTATTGCACATGCGCCAGCTGTTGAAGACCAAGCTGTCGGATCAGGATCTGAGCGTCCGTGCGCTCAACTGCCTGAAAGCGGCCGATGTCGACACGGTGGGCGACCTGGTGCGTCTGAACCGCAACGACCTGTTGAAGTTCCGCAACTTCGGCAAGAAGTCGCTGACGGAGCTCGACGAGCTGCTCGCCTCGCTCAACTTGAAGTTCGGAATGGACGTATCTATTTACAAACTTGATAAAGACTAACTATGAGACATAATAAGAATTTCAATCACCTCGGGCGTCAGGCGGGACACCGCAAGGCCCTGATGTCGAACATGGCATCGTCGCTCATCCTGCACAAGCGCATCGAGACGACGGTGGCCAAAGCCAAGGCGCTGCGTCAGTTCATCGAGCCGCTGGTGACCAAATCCAAGGAGGACACCACGCACCAGCGTCGTATGGTATTCTCGTACCTCAAGCAGAAGGAGGCCGTGACGGAGCTGTTCCGCACGATCGCACCGAAGATCGCCGAGCGTCCGGGCGGTTATACCCGCATCCTGAAAACGGGCTTTCGTCTGGGCGATGCCGCCGACATGTGTATCATCGAGTTCGTGGATTTCAACGAGGCCTACACGCTGGGCGTAACGCCGGCCGCACAGGCCGTCGAGGCGAAGCCCAAGACCCGCCGTTCGCGCAAGCCCGCCGCCAAGAAGGCGGATGCCGTCGAGGATGCGAAGATCGTCGAGGCGAAGCCCAAGAAGGTCGCTGCCAAGGCCGGCGGCGCTACGAAGGCCGGTGCTGCGAAGGTTGCCAAGAAGACCAACGTCGGCAAGAAGATGTGATCTTGTTTCGATCCCGATTCATACGGGCGATCCTCAGCGGATCGCCCGTATGTGTTTTTCGGGAAGGATGCAGGCAGGGGCCTCCGTCTGTCAGCGGCGGTCGGAGCGGTCCGGACAGGGTGAAGAATCGGCGTCGGGTGGTGGGGAAAGCCGCCGGTCGATGAATTCCGATCTGTCGTATGGAGGTCAGATCGTGCCGGCAGAGGATGTCTGCTGCGTGGGACGGCGGTGAGCGGAGGTGCGGGCCGGCAAACGGTACCGGACTCGCATCGAACGAGAAACAGCAGTGCGTTTCGAGGAATCCGATCTCTTTCGGACGGCGCGCGGGAGCTTTGCATATCCGGCTGACCTTGCCGCGATTGCGGGGCGGCCGCGTGCAAAAGGGAGCTTCGGGAGCGTAAAAAATCGCCGCGGAGTTCCGAATCCGATATTTTTCATTATTTTTGTAAAGAATAGTTCCGCCGCCGCCCCTCTCGGGCGACGCCGCGGCGGGACGGAACCCAAACCTACGACGAACGATGAAAGATACGGACAAGGTGATTCATCTGAACGAACGTCAGAACCGCATCATGGAGATCATGCGTCAGCAGAACGCCGTATCGGTGGCGACGCTCTCCTCGCTGATGAAGGTTTCGGAGGTGACGATCCGCAAGGATCTCACGATGCTCGAAGAGCAGCACATGCTGTACCGCGTGCACGGTTCGGCCATTCTCGTGAACCGTTACATCAACGACCGCTCGGTGGCCGAGAAGGAGAAGCTCTATGCCGACGAGAAACACGCCATCGGCGTCTATGCCGCGCGGCTGATCGGCCCCGACGATACGATCATGATCGCGTCGGGTACGACGACGCTGGCCATGGCGCGCGAGATCGGCCAGAACGACCGTCTGACAGTCATCACGTCGGCGTTCAGCGTGGCTTCGGAACTCTCCACGCGCCGTTCGGTGGATGTCATCCAGTTGGGCGGCATGGTTCGGCGCAGTTCGCTCTCGGTGCTGGGTCCCTTTGCCGAGCAGATGCTGGGCAGCCTCTCGTGCAGCAAGCTCTTCATGGGCGTCGACGGCGTCGACCTGGATTACGGCGTGACGACGACCAACCACATCGAGGCGAGCCTGCACAAGCAGATGATCGCCTCGGTGCAGAAGGTGATCGTGCTGGCCGATTCGTCGAAGTTCGGCCGTCGCGGATTCAGCAAGATATGCGACATGAGCGCCGTCGATCAGATCATTACCGACGACAAGGCGCCCGCTTCGGTGATCGAGCGGTTGCAGGAGTCGGGCGTCGACGTGACGGTCGTACCGGTCGGCCGCCGCGAATAGACTGCGCCATAGGAAAGAGCGTCCCGGTACGGAATCCGTACCGGGACGTTGCGTTCGGGGTGTCCGGCCGCGTGAAGGACGGCCTTCTCGCCGAGTTACTCTTGCGTGTCGACGAAGGCGCAGGCGAGCCCCCACACGGTGAAGTTGTCGGAGCTGACGACTTCGAGCGCCATTTCCGTGCCGTTTTTCCAGACGGGCGAGCGGTAGATCTCCTCGTAAGTGTCGTAGTCCATGTCGTAGGCGTTGCCCGCGACATAGATGTCGCTTCCGGCTACGGCGAGGCCCGTCCCCTGGCACAGGGCCATTCCTTCGGAGATGACTTGCACGCCCTCTTCCGTCCAGATGCAGGTGACGATATCGCCGGAATCGGCCGTCATGTTGCCTTCGATGATGTATTTCCCCTCCTTGACGTAGAGGCCCGTCACTTCGGTTCCGACCTCTTCGGTGAAATAGGTGGGCTGGCCGTCCTTCCACAGCACGCCCTTCCAGCGGCCGCCCGACACCTTCTCGGCTCCGGCAGCATAGAGCACGCCGCCGTCGATGCAGATGGCGTTGACCTTGGCGAGCGTCGAGCCGTCGGTCAGGTTCTGCGCCACGCCGTTCTTCCAGATGCAGGCGATGCCGCCGCTCTTGTTGTCGGCCGGTTGGACGTAACCGCCCACATAGACGTCGTTGCCTTCGGCTGCCACGCAGTAGGCCAATGCGTCGGTCGAGCCGTCGCTCAGGTACTCCATCTGCCCGTTACGCCAGTAGACGGCCTTTCGGTCGGAGTTTTCCAGCGTTTCGAAACCTGCGGCGTAGATGTTTTCGCCCGCCGCCGCGACGGCGACGGGGGAGGTCGCGCGTTTGCCGTCGCTCAGGACGGAGCGCGTCACTTGCGTCTCGTTGCCGACCTCGAACTGCCACATGACGCCGACGTTCAGCGGATAGGGTTCGTAGTATCCGTCGTCGAACAGATCGCCGATCGCTTCGCAGCCGACGACATAGACCTTGTTTCCGTCGACGTAGACGCCGTTGCAGAAACTGTCCGCCGAGCCGTCGGTGAGCAACTGGCGCTTGCCGTCCTTCCACAAGGTGGCATAGTAATGCCCTTGACCGGGTACGAGCTCCTGTCCCACGGCGTAGAGGATGTGCGGCACCGAGGGCTGCGGTTCGCTTCCGCCCTCCGCTCTCGGGACGGTGACCGTCCTGCCGTCGGGCAGGGTGAAGTAGACGTAGTTCTCGTCCATGTCGACGAGTATGCCCGCTCCGTCGTCGCCCTTCTCGCCGGTGGCCTTGTCGAGTTTCGTCCATGTCGTGCCGTCGTCGTAGGAGATATACCAGTACTCCTCCTCGATTTTCAGTTTGGGCGAGGTGCCGTTTTGCCCGGAGACGGGGAGTTTCTTGCCGCCGTCGGTGATCCACTCGCCGTCGAGCGTCCAATAGTAGATGCCGTCGGTATCCTTCTTAACGGAGACGACGGGCGCCGTGCCGGGTTTGCCGTTGTAGACGACGATGGGCGTCCCCTTGGCGAACCGAATCGTGTAGCCTACCATGTTTCCGTTTTCCGTCAGCGGTTCGACGGAGGTGATGTAGTCGCCGCGGTCGAGTGCCGTGACAATAGTCTGCATCGAACCGAGATTGGTGTTCATGTCGTTGCAGAGCCGTTCGAGTCGTTCGAGCCGCTGCTCGAAATCGTCCAGTCGTTTCACGAGCGCCGAATCGTCGTACTCGTCGTTGCAGCCGGCCAGCAGCATCACGCACAGGCCGGTGAAAAGGGTAAACAGTCTTTTCATGGAAAAGAGAGGGTTTAAGGGTGAACAGGCGTACTATTACGGCTGTTTTACAAATATAATATAAAATTTGCGGAATCGAACGCTGCAACCGGCTGTTCGTCTGTCGGTTGGATTGACTGTTTCGCATGCGGGGACAGGGATTTCCGACCGATTCGGAAGCCGAATGCACACGATGGGCAACGATCCGCGGCGTGCGGGGGCGATTCGGTTGCGATTCGTAATTTTTCGGATTTTTTGCGACTTTCCGGTCGTGCCGGGCATTCTGTCGGATAAGGAGGGCGTTTGCAATCGGATGTACCGTGCAGTGAATCGATCTCCGAAATTTGGATGCTTCGAAGATAAGTCGTACTTTTGTCGTCGGAATTTTTTCAAACGTTTTCGATAAGCCGAGAGCAGAGCCGCGCTTGCGCAGGCTATGCCGAGGCGGGAAAACGACAGTTGAAAATGAACGTTTTGTAATCCTCATCGGAGGGCAGTATATGCCGGATAAGATGACTGGGTAAAACCAATCAGCTTGTCCGGCCTTTTTTGTGCCGGTTTTGGAAAACTATCGTAAAATAAAGTAGGTATGGAAAGAGATGAGATCGACTTCGGAACGCTGAAAGTGTCCGTACTGTTCCGCAAACTGTTCATTCCGACGCTGTTCGGTATGCTCAGCATCTCGGCTGTCACGGTGGCCGACGGGATTTTCGTCGGCCACGGCGTCGGCAGCGACGGCATCGCCGCCGTGAACATCTACGTCCCGCTGCTGATGCTTTTCCAGGGGGTGGGGCTGATGATCGGCATCGGTTGTTCGGTCGTCGCCTCCATTCATCTGTCGCGGGCGAAGGTCAAGGCGGCCCGCCTGAACGTCACGCAGGCCATGATTGTCGTGACGGCGCTGACGCTGCTCCTTTCGCTGCTGATCGTGGTTTTTCCGGATCGGACGGCCTGCCTGCTCGGTTCGTCCGACCGGTTGTTGCCGCTGGTGAAGGACTACCTGCTCTGGTTCACACCGGCGCTGGTCTTCCAGATGTGGACGGCCGTCGGGCTGTTCGTCATCCGGCTGGACGGAGCCCCGAAGCTGGCCATGTGGTGCAGCGTCGTCGCCGCGCTGCTCAATGTGGTGCTGGACTGGCTCTTCATCTTTCCGCTGGGCTGGGGCGTCATGGGGACGGCGTTCGCCACGGCGATCAGTGTCTCGGTGGGCGGCGTGATCGTGGTCGTCTACCTGTCGTTTTTCGCACGCACGCTGCGTTTCTGCCCGCTCAAACGCAGCCGCAAGAGCTTGCGCTTGTCGCTGCGCAACGTCGGTTACCAGTGCCGCATCGGTTCGTCGGCCCTGCTGGGCGAGGCGACGCTGGCGATGCTGATGTTCGTCGGCAACCTGACTTTCATACACTATCTTGGCGACGACGGCGTCGGGGCGTTCGGCATCGCCTGTTATTACATTCCGTTCGTCTTCATGGTCGGCAATGCTATCGCGCAGTCGGCGCAGCCGATCATCAGCTACAACTTCGGTGCAGGCGTCCGCGAACGGGTGATCGAGGCTGCGCAGATCGCGCTGGCGACGGCCGTGGTCTGCGGTGCGGTCGTCACGGCGGTCTTCATCGGCAGCCCGCGCCTGCTCGTCGGGCTCTTCCTCGATCCGGCGACGCACGCTGCACGCATCGCCATCGAGGGGTTACCGTGGTTCGCCCTGGGCTTCATTTGCTTTATCGTCAATCTGACGGCGATCGGATACTACCAGAGCCTCGAACGGGTCGGGATCGCTTCGGGTTTCGCACTCCTGCGCGGGTTCGTCTTTCTCGTTCCGAGCTTCCTCTTCATGCCGCGGCTCTGCGGTACGGAGGGCATTTGGCTGGCCATGCCGTTGTCGGAGCTGCTGACCGCGCTGGTCATTCTCGGCGTCAGCCTCTGGCGGCGTCAGCGGATCGGCTGATCGGCTCCGTCCGATTGCGAACGAAACGGGATGCTGCCGTCGGCAGCATCCCGTTTCGTTCGTTCCGGCGGCATCAGACCGTCATGATCTCCCGCTCCTTGCGGTCGAGTGCGGCGTCGAGCGTTTTGGAGAACTTCTCCAACAGTTTCTGTACCTGCGTTTCGCCGTCTTTCGACTCGTCTTCGGGCATTCCCTCCTTCTGTGCCTTCTTGAAGGCTTCGACCGCGTCGCGGCGGGCGTTGCGCAGACTCACACGGGCCGTCTCGGCCTCCTGCCGGATCTGTTTCACGAGCAGTTTGCGGCGCTCCTCGGTCAGCGGCGGGATCGACAGGAGAATCTGCTCGCCGTTGTTCGAGGGGGTAAGGCCGATATTGGAATCGATGATCGCCTTTTCGATCGGTTTGATCATCTTCTTGTCCCACGGCTGGATCAGGATCGTTTTCGCATCGGGTACGGTGACGCTCGCGACGCCCGATACGGGGGTCATCGAGCCGTAGTAGTCCACCATGACGCCGTTCAGAACGTTCGGCGACGCCTTGCCGGCGCGGACGTTGTTCAGCTCCTCTTCGAGATGGTCGATAGCACGCTGCATGCGGCCTTCGACGTCGGTCATAATCGTCTTTGTATCTGCCATATCCTTGTCGTTTGTTGAATTATTTCTGCTGAATTTCCGCGTCGGCCGCACGCAGGAGTTCGGCGAACTCCTCGTCGTCGTAACCCACCGTGGCCTTCACCACGCGCCCCGTGCGGTCGATCAGAAAGTTGCGCGGGATGAAACGGGTCGCATAGCGCTTGTAGATCGTCTCGTCCGTGTCGAGCCCCATCGGGAAGGCGTAGCCCGTTTTGGCGCGGAAGGCCTCGACCGCTGCACGCTCTTCGCCCCGCGAGATCGGCAGGAAGACGAACTCCTCTCCCGCGAAGCGGTCTATGACCTGCTGCTGCACGTGGCTCAGCTCCTCGCGGCAGGGCGGGCACCACGTCGCCCAGAAGTTGAGCAGCACGACCTTGCCGCGCAGTTCGCTCAGGGCGACCTTGCTGCCGTCGATCATCTCGACGGTGAAATCGGGGGCCTCGGCGCCCTCCCCGGCCAGCGTCGCGGCGGCGGCTTCGGCCGCTTCGTCGGCGGGCTGTTCCGCTGCTGCTGCGGCTTTACCCTCCCGTTCCACCTTGTCGGCGTACCACAATGCGACGCAGACCACTGCGATCAGGGCCAGCAGGATGACGAGCATCCGGTTGTTCGCTTTCTTACGTGCCATATTTCCGAAGTGTTATATTCTTAGAAATCAAAGGTGTACCAGCGTGCCGATCTTCTCGCCTGCGAGCAGCCGCATCAGGTTGCCTTCGGTGTCCATGTCGAAGACCTCGATCGGCATCCGGTTCTCCTTGCAGAGCGTGAAGGCGGTCAGATCCATGACTTTCAGGCCGCGGCTGTATACCTCGTCGAACGAGATCGCGTCGAACTTCTCCGCCGTGGGGTCTTTCTCCGGATCGGCCGTGTAGACGCCGTCCACGCGGGTTCCTTTGAGCAGGACGTCGGCTTCGATCTCCACGGCGCGCAGCGCCGCCGCCGAATCGGTCGTGAAGAAGGGATTCGACGTCCCGCCGCCGATGATGACCACCTCGCCTGCCGCGAGGTACTCCAAAGCGCGTGCCTTGGCGTAGTATTCGCCGATAGGCTCCATGCGGATCGACGTCAGCACACGGGCCCGCACGCCGTCGTTTTCGAGCGCCGATTGTAGCGCCAGCGAATTGATGATCGTGGCCAGCATCCCCATCTGATCGCCCTTCACGCGGTCGAATCCCCGTCCGGCGCCTTGCAGGCCGCGGAAGATGTTGCCGCCGCCGATCACGACGGCGACCTGGACGCCCGCTTCGACCGCCTGTCGGATCTGTGCGGCGTAGGAGTGGAGAACGTCGGTCGAAAGACCGTAGCCTTGTGCGCCCTGCAACGATTCGCCGCTGAGTTTCAGAAGGATTCGATTGTATTTCATGGTGTTGCCTGTTTTTACAAGTTATCCGTTAGGCGAAGGTACGAAAAAATCCGGAATTATCCTTCGCCGGCCGCGATCTTTCCTGTCGGATCGTGCGGGCGGGGCGTGTCGTCGCCACGGAGGCGTGTCGCTGCCGGAGGAATTTTCGGGGAACCCTTTCACTTTACCGCAGAAAGTGCTACCTTTGTAGTTCATGGAAAAGCGGGAATACAACTGGCTCGATCGAGTGGATTCGCCGCGGGATCTCAAACGGCTCTCGCTCGACGAATTGCGTCTCTATTGCGATGAGCTGCGGCACTATATCATCGAACAGTGCGCGGTCAACCCCGGCCATCTGGCATCGAGCCTCGGTGCGGTGGAGCTGGCTGCGGCGATCCATTACGTTTTCGACACGCCCGACGACCGGCTGGTGTGGGACGTCGGCCATCAGGCCTATGCGCACAAGATCATCACGGGGCGCCGCGAGGCGTTCCGCACCAACCGCAAGCTGGGGGGCATCAGCGGCTTTCCGCGCATCGCCGAGAGTCCCTACGACGCTTTCGGAGGGGGCCATTCGTCGGTCTCGATCTCGGCCGCTTTCGGTATGGCCAAGGCCGCCGAGCTGCGCGGCGAGAAGCGGCAGGTGATCGCCGTGATCGGCGACGGCGCCATGACGGGCGGCCTGGCTTTCGAGGGGATGAACAACGCCGGGGCGAGCCGCAAGACCAACATGCTGGTCGTTCTCAACGACAACAACATGGCTATCGACCAGGCTACCGGCGCCCTGAAAAGCTACCTGCTGCACATCTCCACGTCGAAGCGGTACAATGCGTTCAAGAACCGGTTGTGGCGCTGGTTCGCCCATGTGCCGCCGCTGCTGACGCTCTGCCGCCGCGCGGGAAATGCGGTCAAGCACGGCCTGTTGCAGAAGAGCAATCTCTTCGAGAGTTTCAACTTCCGTTATTTCGGGCCGGTGGACGGTCACGACGTGCGGGCGCTGGTCACGGTGCTCCGTGCGCTGAAAGAGATCGACGGTCCGAAGCTGCTGCACGTGATGACGGTCAAGGGCAAGGGTTATTCTCCCGCCGAGCATAACCAGTGCGAGTGGCATGCGCCCGGTCGGTTCAATCCCGAGACCGGCGAGCGGATCGCCTCGGCCGACGGCCGCGACCGTTATCAGGATGTCTTCGGGCAGACGCTCGTCGACCTGGCACGGCTCGACCGGCGCGTGGTGGGGATTACGCCTGCGATGCCTTCGGGCTGTTCGATGAACCTGCTGCTGCGTACGATGCCGGAGCGCTGTTTCGACGTCGGGATCGCCGAAGGACATGCCGTGACCTTCTCGGCCGGACTGGCCGCCGCGGGGATCGTCCCCTTCTGCAATATCTATTCGACCTTCATGCAGCGCGCCTTCGACAACGTGATCCACGACGTGGCGATCCAGCGGCTGCCCGTCGTCCTCTGTCTGGATCGGGGCGGCCTGGTGGGCGAGGACGGTGCGACGCACCACGGGGCGTTCGATCTGGCCTATTTCGGCTGCATTCCCAACCTGACGGTGGCCTCTCCGCTCGACGAGCGCGAACTGCGCAACCTGCTCTATACGGCCTTGCAGAGCGGTGTGCCCTTCGTCGTGCGCTATCCGCGCGGCAAGGGCGAGGGGGCGGCATGGCGCGACGAGGCCTTCGAGCGGTTGCCGATCGGCCGCGGCCGCCGGCTGACGGAGGGCGACGACATGGCCGTGCTGACGATCGGGCCGGTAGGGAACGTCGCGGCGCGCGCCGTGAAGCGGGCCGCCGCAGAGGGCGTTTTGGCTGCGCACTACGACCTGCGTTTCGCCCGTCCGCTCGACGAGGAGCTGCTCGACGAGGTGGGGCGTCGCTTCGAGCAGGTCGTGACCGTCGAAGACGGCGTGGTGCGGGGCGGCGTGGGGAGCGCCGTGCGCGACTTTTTCGACCGGCGCGGTTACCGTACGCAGGTACGTTCGCTCGGTATTCCCGACGACCGGTTCGTGGAACACGGTACGCCGGCGGAGCTGTATGCGCAGTGCGGATTCGACGAGGAGGGGATCCTGCGGGCGATTTTGGGGTGCTGAGTAGGGATCGGAGCGACCGAAAGCGGGGATCGGCAGCTGCCGATCCCCGCTTTTCGTCATTGCGGCGCCCGCAGGAGCCGCAGCCGGTCGAGCGGATAGCCGCGCCGTTCGGCCAGCCCCACGATGTGACGCAGCGTGTCGCGCCGGATGCGGGGTTGCCGCGAGAGGATTTGCAGGCGCAGCGGTGCGGTGGTGCTACCCACGAGCGCCCACTGGTACTGATCGTCCAGTTCCAGAATGCAGTAATCGGTGTGGAGGAAAATGAAGTTTTTTACCCGCAGCCGTCCGCTCCGCTGCGTTCGCCGGGCGTGCCGGCACGACGTGTGCCGGCGTCCGGTGCGGATGTCGATGCCGGCCCGTTCCATCTCGACGTTCCCGTCGGCCCGCAGCGTGTAGCGGGCTTCGATGTTGTGCAGCCGCCGTTCGAACGGACGGTCGTAGCGGGCGATTTCGTACCAGCGTCCCATGTAGCGTTCCAGTTCCAGCCGCCGCACGGTGCGCATGTCGATGTGTCGGTGCCGACGCCGGTAGAGGAGCGATGCGATGATGAAAGCCAAAACGTAGAGTGTAATCACGATCGGAAATTTACGGCGGGAAGGTGCAAAATCCGCGCCGCAAACTCCTATCGGACGAAACGGGTGAAGGGGACGAAGGGCATGGCGGTGAACTCGGCCGTCAACAGATAGTCGCGGCGGGGGTGTTCGGTGTAGACCGGTTTGCAGATGCGGTAGCGGCCGAATGCGGCCGGAAAGAGGCGCGGGTGCAGACGGGCCGTGAAACGGTGTTCTGCGGCGCCGTTCTCCGGTTCGAGACAGATCAGCAGGGAGTGCCACATGCCGCCGTCGGGCAGCCGTTCCCAGCGGTCGCCGTGCAGGCGGCAGACGGCGTAGTCCGTTCCGAAGCAGAGCCGTTGCCGGCCGGCGTTGCGGATTGTGAGGCGCACGGTGTCGGCATCGCAGGGGTAAAGGGCGTATTCGGCGTGCATGGAGAAGAGTGCGGCGGGTGCCGTGCCGCCTTCGGGCGCGGGCGGATAGGGGACGGTGCCGGGATCGAATCCTGCGAGGCGGATCCGGCGGCTGTCGTGCACGCAGCGGCGGAAGCGGGCCTTCATCGCCGAATCGGCACGCAGCAGATGTACCTCGACGCAGCCGTCGGCCTCGTCGCTCCACGCCGTCGTGAAGGCTTCGGCGAGCAGGTCGTCGGGATGCGCGGCCAGCCACCGTACGACGCTGTCCTGCAATGCGCGCAACTCCCCGTCGGCTCTGCACGGGCTTACCGCCGCGAGGACGGCGAAGAGCGTCAGGGCGAACGGCAGGCATTTCATGGCGGAAGGGTGTGGCTCCGGTACGGACCGGAGTTATTCGATCACCATGTCGAACCGGTCGCAGGCGCCGGTGCGGTGCGCCAGATGTTTGGTAAGCGACGAGATGCCGAACAGGGGCGAGTAGGTGCGCACCTTGATCGTCCGGCCGTCGGGCAGGAATTCGAGGATGCGCAGCCAGCCGTCGCCGCCGTTGCCCTCCCAGCCGCCGCCGAGGATCTGGACGTTGAACATCATCTGGTGGACGTCATGTCCCGCGCGGTTTTTGTCGACGCGGTAGGCAACGGCGTCCTCGTAGTCGCCCGGCTTGCCCGTGTGGCCGCAGACGACCATACGGATGTTCGGGGAGGGTTCGATCAGTTTGCGCCAGATTTCGGCGCCGGTGTTGCCCGGGGTGAGTTCGTAGCTGTTCTTTTCGATCCGTTTGGCGGAGCGTTCGTGCAGGAAGGCGTGGGTCATGAATATCACCTTGCGGTCGCGGTATTCGGGCTTGTCGATCAGCGCCGCCGCCCAGTCGAGCACTTCGTCGCGGGGCAGGAACTCCGTGGTGACGACGAGCAGGCCGCCCCATGCCGGATCGTCGAAGGCGAAGGCGGCGTTTTCCAGCGAGATGTCACCGTTGCGGTTGGGATACGTCGCGACGCAGACGTCGCGCCACGCCGGATTGCGTTCGAAGGGGAAGTAATCGGGGAAACACGTGCGGCTGTTTTCGGCCTTGCGGTATCCGTAGTCGTGGTTGCCCGGCGAGACGATGTAGGGGACCTTGCCGTCGAGCCGTGCCAATGCGTGCGAGGCCGCCTCCCACATCTCGCGGCTGGTCTGGTTGAGCATCTTGCGGTTCAGAACGATGTTTTCGTTCTGTTCGACCAGATCGCCCGTGCAGAGCACGGCCTTGATGTTGAGGTGGTCGACGTTGTCGGCGATCCACGCCGTGCAGAGGTCGAACAGCGGCTGGTTGATGTCGTATTTGGTATAGCCCTGCGGGTCGCCCAGCAGGATCATGGTGAACGAATCGGGATCGGTGAGTTCCTGACGGTCGGCGCGGTCCTGCGCCTGAGCGGCGAAGGCGACGAGCGCCGCCATGCAGCAGAGAAGTAGTTTTCGGTTCATTATCGGGAAGTTTTAAACGGGTTTCAGGCTACGGGACAGGGGATGCCGAGCGCTTCGACCCGTGCGGCGATGCGTTGCAGCTCCTCGCGGGGAATTTTGCGCAGCGTCCGGCACGGGGTGTCGCGGTCGAGCGAGTAGACCATTACTTTCGACGGGCGGATCTCCTCCACGAGCCGCAGCCATGCCTCGACCTCCCGTTCGGCGGTGTTGTCGATCGGTTCGCCTTCGATCTCGCCCGCAAGAAACATCGTTTGGAGGATCATGCGGCCTTCGAAACGTTTCATCAGTTCGACTGTCCGTGCGACCGAGTAGTCGCCCGCCGGATTGTTCATGCGGCGCACGGTGGCATCGAACGCCGAGTCGAGTTTCAGGATGTTGTTGTCGACGCGCAGCAATGCGCGGCGCACGTCGTCGCGGTGGATCTGCGTGGCGTTGCTCAGTACCGAAACCCGTGCCGAGGGGCACAGTTCGTCGCGCAGGGCGAGCGTGTCGTCGATGATCGTTTCGAAATCGGGGTGGAGCGTAGGTTCGCCGTTGCCGGCGAAGGTGATCACGTCGGGCGGGGTTCCGTCGGCCGTCATGCGGCGCAGTACGGCGCCGAGTTGAAGGCGCACCTCTTCGCGCGGATTGAACCGCCGCCGGCCGGGATGGTCGGCGTTCCAGCCGCATTCGCAGTAGATGCAGTCGAACGAACAGAGTTTCGATTCGGTGGGCAGCAGATTGACGCCCAGCGAGAGACCGAGCCGCCGTGAGTGCACCGGCCCGAAGATGATGTCGTGATAGAGCGATGTCATGCGACAAAATTAAGAATTAAAAGCGAAGAATCGCCATCGGGCGTGCATAAATGTCGCTGTTGTCGGTGAAGGGTGTTCCGGTTCGTGTCGGGAAGAGTCCCGGATCGACCGGCGCTCCGGTGGAAGGGTAGTTCGAATTTGCGCGGTTGCGGAGCGCATCCTTGCTTTCGTCGCGTCGACGCGGTAAAGTGCAAACGTTTGTGCCTGGTTGCTGACTCCGATTCGGGGTGAGCGGAATTCGAAGACCTTCCCTCGGGGATGAGCTTCGAATGGGGTCGGATTTGGAACCGCGGCAGAGGCCGCGACGGCGCCGTTCGGGAACCGGCAGCAGCGGCAATTTCGGATGGGCTTTCCCGAACCGTTGGGTGTCGGCGGCTATAAAGCCCCTCCCCTGAGGGGCGTGTGGTCGCTGGTTCGAATCCAGTCACCCCGACTGATGAAAAACCCTTGATATTCAATCGAATATCAAGGGTTTTTCTTTTGTGATGTATAGCCGGAAAAATGGCGGTGGTACACAAGTGGTACATAAATGGTCGCTATCCGAAATTTAGATTTGTTCTAATATGGGGTTCAATAGATCAATTGATTTTATAATGTGACCCCAACCTGCGTCAGAATAGAACCTATAACAGCCAATGATTGCATTGGCTAACTTTTCATTATCTACATATTCAATTGTAAAGGTCAATTTCGGTTTACTTGAATCTACATTATCATCTGTTAATTGCAAAGGTTGTGGTGTTCTCAAAAAACTTTGAGCAAAACAATAGAATAACTCAGCCAAACCCCATAGTGAAGCTGTATGAGAGAGTGAAGATTTGTTGTTAAATATGTTGACAGGAAATATAGTAGGAATAAAATCGACTAATTCGTCAAGGGTTAATTGTTGGTTTATAATCTTTTGATAATATTGAGGATTAATTGTTCTGATACATATCAACATAAACGTTAATGAAGGGAATACATAGTGGCGACTACTACAAGAACATAACACTAAACGAGTGTGAACAAATAATTTTTCTATTTGTCGCAACGAATAGTTTTGAGCCTTTATGATTTCGGTAGCGCATCTTAAAAGATTATTTTTATCGCCGCTTAATCCATTTCGATACCTTTCATCGCTCTCAAGAAATTCTTTGAAATTAAAGTATTCATATAGGTATTTGCAATATGATTCAATGTCGGGTTTCGGCAATAAATATTCAACATCAATAAATCTGCGTAAATACTCTTCCGCATTGATGCGGTCACTACCATAATGTCCTCGTATAGAATTACTCAACTGTTCTTTATCGATAGATAAGACAAAAACAATCCCTTTTATTGAGAAAAAATGTTTAATCTTTTCCAGAACTTCGACGGCATAGTCCGGGCGACATCTATCTAATTCATCTACGATGAAAATAAGCGGTTTGTTAGGAACAGATTTTTCAATAAAACTGGATAGTTCTTCTTTGAAAGTTACAAGTTTATTCTTTTTATTCTCATATTCAATAACCTCGGTTTTGAATATCTCTGCTCCAGCTTTGAGGGCGTCTTTTGCAGCTTCTGCTAATTCATTACCGCAATAATGTTTCACAATGCCTTTGGTTAATGTTGGAATAGCTTTGATAGCGATTTTACTCCCAATGTCCAATATTGAATTTAATGTCTTGGCTGTTTTGGAAGTCTTTAATTGCTGTAGTTCTCCCAATAACGCAATCATTGGGTCAGAGATAAAGTCATTCTCCCATGCATTGAAATAAATCGATGTTATCTCTTGTTGTTTTAAGTATGCTGCCCACATTTTCATAAACGTGGTTTTCCCAGTTCCCCATTCTCCGTTAATAGACAAGACGAAGCTATCAGAGTAATTTTGGACTATTTGTGTTAATATAATAGCATTAGGCTGACGATTGAGTTTACAATTTTTGAAAGGGTCTTCACGGGGAATTTCAATGTCTGAATGTTTGAATTTCATTTTATTATAGAGTTTATTCTCAAAGATACAAAAAATCATATTACCTTATACAGTCGTTCCAAACAGGCAGATAATGAATTTTATCGGGTTCGTGGTTATATGAGCTGTAATCGCGTCGCAGTATCTTCTGTCGGGACGAAATAAAACGACCTGCCAATATGTTTTTGGCAGGCCTTGCAAATTTACTCTGCCGATGTTCCGATCAGCAACAGTATCGAATAGTCGGTTTCAGCCAGTTTCGCATCCGTGCCGCAACCCCAGACGATATTTACCTGCGGGGCAAATTCGTGGATGACGGTTAAGAGGCTACATAGGTCGTCGAAACTTATTTCCGAAGCGGGATGATAGCTTACTTTTACAATCACGTCAAGGTCTGCTCCGGTGTGTAGGGCTTCCAATTCGGTGCGGAGTCGCTCCGCCAAGACGGGCATTGCACCCTCGACCGTAATTAGGGCGCAAGATGCTGCGCTATTCAAAATACGGTCGAAATCGTTCCGGACGATTTGCACCATGTCGTCTTCCGACGGGCTGAATCGGGTGTCAAGATAGTGCCTGATTTCTTCTTTGGTTTTCATGTGATTTTGTTTTTGTGTAATACATTCCGGCTGTGAATACGCAGGTCGGTTCAGCCGATATGCACTGGAAGATCGTCGTTGCGGCTTGCTTATTTAAGCCCTATATACTGGCTTGAAATAGGTGATTAATGAATTTTATCGAGTCTCCTACTACATGGGCTGTAATCGTGTCGCAGTATCTTCTGTCGGGATTTAACAAAGCGACCTGCCGGGTTGCGGCAGGTCGGGACAACTAAGAACGGTCGGGATAAAGATTCGGAGAAAGATGTGGATAACAACTTACAACTATGTGCTTTATCCGCGACCGGAATTATGTACGAGGATGTAATAATTATTTGTCTTTCTCCAATTTACGGGTGCGATAAAAAATTAGAAGACCTAATACGACGGTTGCGGATGTTATGCCTGTTAACATGGTTTTGTACAAACGATCTGCAAAATATCGAATTTCAGAACGAACAGCCGCATTCGTATTTGCCACTTCTTGAAGAATTTGTGACATGATCGTATTGCGGCTTTCGTACTGGTCAGGAGAAATAGAATAGTCAGATGGCCATATGGCGTCATGGGTAACATTCATAGTAACATATGGAACTATCATTAGAAATAAAATCCACAGCATAAATATGAGGGAGTTTTTAGGAGCGAATTTGAAACCGAAACTATGCATCTGACTCCCGAAATTGATTTGTTTGCTGCGCTTAACCAATGTCTCCAAATAAAAATACCACAAAAAGCCTATACTAATTATTGCGGCAAGTATCCACCAAAGCGTTTTATAATCTTCATACAAAATGGGCTCAATGTCCTTAAATCCCATTATTAAGGCAAAGAGTATAGAGATTGATATTGACACGAATAGCCATTTGCTTATGGTGAGCAAAAAACCGACGGTGATATCTTCACCCCAATGATAATATTTCGATGACTTGGGAGGCTCGCTCATTTCTCGGGCGGTCTTGTGAGCTGTGTGCCGATAGTTACTTTCGATATAAACACAAAGGCCAAATAGCAAAACGATTGTGATGGTAATTAAAGCAGTCATAAAATAGTATGTCTAAAATTCGACCTCATAGAATCCTCGATAAAAATCCTTTAATTGATTCATTGTATGTTCGGATCTGTTGAATTTATTTACCGGGCATACTCCGTTATCTTGTGAGAAAATTGACATATAATAACCTGCCTCATTTTCTATCTTGACGACCATAGGATATTTTGAATCCTTGATCGTATCTCTAAATCCGAATATTATCATCCATTCCTCTTCCACTTTACCTGCTGGGTTGCATAACAGAATCAAAGATTCGCCAGATATCTTTCCCTTAACATATACTGGTTCTGCGTAAACTTCTCTTACAATAAGAAAGATTCCTGATACGCCAGCTTCTTGAAAGACTGCAATAGGCTTGTGTATGTCTTTTTGTGCAAATAATAGACGAGTCTGAACAGTTTTGATGTTTCCGTCCGGATTTACTTCAGCAGTTATGGGTAGGTCATAATATTGATTGTTGGTTGCTATTTGATAGCCTTTGGCATTATACTGAGCATTTACGTCACTACATATCCATATTCCAATGAATAATATAATAATATGTTTATAACTCATAATATATAATATTTCTAAAATAATTTACATTTTACTTGAAGTATTCGTTATAAATTTTTTTCAAATAATTCATTGCTCTTTCAGGGGTACTTTGTTCTTGTATTTTTGTGACACCTGTATTTACTGAATACAATGCGTATATGACTCCGTTGGGGCTGGAGATTTCAATGTTATATGGAATGTATTGTGCCTCTTTCACACTGTTCTCAAAGCCAAATTTTAAATATCCATTATAGCGCCAATCGAAATGAGGATGCCATCGAACCACTATATATTCTCCATAAATTCCGTCACGAGTTATCATGTTAGATGATATGTAGGAGTCGTCTAAATGTACAATGTCTTGTGTTAATATTTCTCCATTATATAAAAATTGATACATCATCATTGGAAGTCTTTTTTTATAAAAATACACTCTAAGCCTTCCTTTGGTTTGTTCTCCCAATGGTGATTTTAGATATGCCGTCCCGAAATCATAATAAGAGTCATTTATGGCTACATTATAGCCTTTGATATTATACTGGGCATTCGCATTCCAGTACATTAACATTCCGATGCAAAGACAGATAAAGTGCTTCATTGTTCTTGATTTTATTTATAATGAATATGATTCTTTAATATTTCCTCCAAAGCGAAGTCGGTGTTTCTTCTCCGTTCATGTTGGTAGACGCAACTTCTCCGATCTTTTCAATCTGTAAAGCTCCGCTGTTATGGCCGAGATAATTACCTATAGACCTTGCGATAATAATATTCCTATCTCGAATGTCGCCTTCGTCCTCATGTGCGATCAACATACGTTCGTAATAATCTCTGAAATCCTGCGGAAAAGGATTGGTGATCCGGTGCGAATCAAAGGTAGGTTCGGCGATGTTCTCGTAAATGTACTTGCACAACGCATCGTTACCTAATTCTTTGAGAATCGAGTAGGCTGTAATTTTCTCCATGACGGTAAGTGTTTGCGCCACCCAGCCCCGACTTGGCATGATTACAAAAAGAAAGTGTGGAGCTGCCCGGTTTATTCGAATAGAGGTTCTGGAATACCTTTGCTGAAATAAACTGACACAAGACCCCACACCTGTATAGTATGGGATTATATCTCGCATACCAATACAAGTGATGAGTGTCGTCGTTTACCCTCAGCAAATTGAATTTTCCAGATTCCTATTCGAGGTTAAATCGAAACACTTTCACCAATATACGCCGCTTGCGCGACAAGACAAAGGTAAAAAATATTTCGCAATTGACGACACCCATCGGGGCCTTGTTGTGCAAATTTCGCCAAACATGCTTTCGGGTATTATCTACGCACGTGATAAATATAACAAAAGAAGCCGGAATCTGTGAATAGGATTCCGGCTCCATTGGTCGAATGGTTGGTCTACTTGAATGTTACACCATATTTTTGGCAAATATAAAAAAAGGTTGCTATTTGAATCTTTTTATAATTGTGTTTCAGGCATTGCCGATATTGCTTTGCGCATTTGTCCGGATCGTAGTTCGGATGTAAACTGCTAACGGCTTGGAATAGCGGCAATCCCTTAACGCCATATTCAGAGGCGAGTGCGCATCCGATGTCGAACCATTCGTTATAGTTTCGAGTGATGTCTATTCTTTTGCGTTTCAGTTTATGGATGAGAATTATTACTCGTTCATAAGTTTTATGCCGCTCGGCTACCGTTTTTGAGGAAACGGGACGCTCTGAATATATTTGTTGCAATGAAATTTCGTATTCTCTATTTACTGTTTTTGAATATGCTTTTGCTTGGGTATTAAGATAGGCCTGTCTATCGTAGCTGACAATTCGTAGACGAGTTACATCCATACAACTTCGGTCTGCTTTTAATCCTGTTAGGTTTTCGATTTCGATCATGAGAGAGTTAAGATGTTCCCAATGTTTGGTGGGATCTGCAATACGAAATATCAGGTAAATGCCATGACCGCTTAATGATAATCCGCCATAGACTAAACTGTCGAAATGGTCGGCAATAATTTTGATTTGTTTATGCCACTCCGTTCCACTTCGTGGGTTGTTGGGGTCTGCGTCAATATCAATGCAGACCATGCAACTATGGCGGAATAAATTTTCCTTGCACCGTTTCCCTCTAAATAATCCGCTGGGAGTGATCGCAGGTAAATTGCGTTTTATGGCTTGCCGTTTTTGAGGGTCTTTACATTTTCTGTATGCAATGACTCTATCTTTAAACCGCGTCATTACCAGCCAATAAATTAATTTCCCATATGCGGCAGGCTGAGGTGTGTAGCAGTTTTTGAAGGCCGAAATATAAACCTTTTGAGTGAAAGGGATGATTTCAACACAATCGTTGTTTACTTTCTGATTATAATTTATTTTTTCATTTTTCATGTGTTTGATTTCTTATTTTAGGGGGTTTCTATTTTTTTTGTAAATTGGCCTATATTTGTATTATAGGCCAATTTTTTCGATGCGGTTTTGAGTCAATTCTATTCTGTTTTTGCCTCTTTTTTGCGCGGCCTCCCACCCTTTTTGCCATACGGTGCGCCTAATTTCCCGAATGATTTACCAGCCATGCCTGCAATCTGTCTTTTCTTTTGTGCTTTAATGAACGGTCGAATCGTTCGCAGGATTCCTAATACAGGTTTAGGGAGGTCCTCATTTTTTATATTAGTGAACGCATATTCAACAATTGCCTTAAAGGCTAAAAATTGATTTTCTTTTGATAAAGTCTGTATTGAATTATAATATGAATAATAGAATCGAAAATAACTTTTGTCAAGGTCATCATCAGTATCAATATCAGTTTCCGCTGTTTTTGTTGAATCTTTGAAGGCTTCCTCGAACGTCGGAACTGGAGCATATATTCCGGCCCTTAATATTTGCTTCGGAGGTTGTGGTTTCTTAATATCGTTGTTCATGATCTGTGAGTGGTTATATTTTCGATTCGGTAATTACACTCTTGTTCAATAGAGGGGCAGGTATTCTGCTTCATCCATTCTTCGACTTCCTGTCGGATGAATACAAGGCGTCGTCCACCATGGGCGGGCTTATGAAACGGGATAAGTCTCCGATGCGTAAACTTATAAATACTGGCTTTCGAATAGCCCGAGAGTTTAACTACCTCATCGATACACATTACATCGGAGCGAATCGGCGCAGGTCGGAATTTGAGATTAAGAGAGAGGTAAAGCTCTTTGAACTGTTTTACAGTAAGAGCTGCGATGGGAAAATCATCCCCGAATTTTGAGAAGTAATTGTTGTGCATAAGCTTAAAAATTTAAGTTATGCACTCCTAATACGAATGGATATTTTGACGGTATTTTGATTTTATTATAAATATTTCTTATAAATATTAATTATCAATATTTTGTGTATTTTTTATTTTGAAGGGTTTATATCGTTTTTTATGGATTAAACAAAAAAATATGACTGAAAAATGTCAGTCATATTATATTGATTATTAGTGATTTTCGAGATGTGGTGTAGAAAAAGATACTATTGGCTGAAGTTTTTTTACTTTTTTTATGCGGTTCTCGTGTTGTTTATATAATTTATCCTGTTATGTGAATTTTATATCCTGCTATATAAATCTGTGCCGGCGGAATATGTTTTCTAATTCTCTGAAAATACATTTGTCTTTTGGGCTATGGTTGGCAACAGCTTTAACTTTGTTTGCCATATGCCAGACCGTGTTATAGGAGTTGATCTTCAATTCGGTCATGAGCCATTTAACAGATACTTTTCGGGGGTAAAACGATATTGCATAAATGACATAGCACCATTTAACTAAATCGATGCGTGTCTTGAAAAATATTGTCTCTTGCAGGGCAGACCACTGTGTACTGCAATGATGACAAAGAATATTTTTTAAAGCGTATTTGCTTCTGCTGTGGGTATTGAATCTTTTGCATTTAGGGCAATATGTTTTCTTCCAAATTTCATCGTAAATTAGGTCAAGGATGTCGTTTTCAGAACCTACTCTTTCTGAAAAATCATCGTAATCTACTATGTCGTCGTACATTAGGATCCAAAATAATTTTGTAACTTGATTATGCCGTCCTCGTGCTTTTGTGGATTTTTTCCTTTCAGTTTGCGGATGTTCAGTAGCTTCCATTGAATCGACGGATAATGCTGGAAATCCCGGTATTCCGATGCGTCCCAATCCGGTGTCCCGTCCTCGAATCCGAGTAAAAATGCTTTGTCGGTCGGTGTCAGATGGTGGTTGATATACTCGACCAGTCGGCGGCGGGTCGCTTCGTACTGCTCATAGGTGAACGGCGTCGAGGACATTCCTTCGAACTGGTTGGTCAGGGCGTTGCGCTGGTCGTTGAAATTGGGGTTGAGCGACTCCAAGATCGGGCGGTCGCTTCCCAGCAGGCAGAAGATGAAACCGCGTTTGATCTGGTCAAAGTCTTTGATATAATCGAGCATCAGGCTTACATCGAACAGATCGCGCGGATGCTGGCGGTCGAGTGCCGCCGTGATCTTGCCGCCATAGAGTTGCGAAAGCGGAACGATGCGGGCTTTGCAGAATACGCCGAAATCTTCTTGGGCGAGATCGCATAAGGGCAATTCGACGGGCGGTGCGATGATGCCTCGCTTCACGTCGTTTACCTCCACTTTGACGAAATGCCCGTTATGGGTGCAGATCAGTTTGTTAGGAACTTCGCGTACCGCAATGCCCGGTATCGCGGCCTCGATTTTTGCCTTTATCGCTTTCAGCCGTTCTTTGATATGGGCGAGACTTGCTTCTCGTGGCTCGACGGGAATATAAGTCAAGTCGATGTCCACCGAATATCGCGGCAGATTTTGCACGAACAGATTGATTGCCGTGCCGCCGTGAACGGCAAAACATTCTTCCGCCGATATAATCGGGATAATGCGGAGCAACAGCCGCACGCGCTCTTTGTACTCTTGATTAATCATTTTTCAGTTCTGCCGGAATTGTGATTTGGTACTTCTTATTGTAAACACCTCCTTTGGCGATTACCCGCTTGCCGCTGCCGAGGTCTATCCGGTCGAGGTCAAGGGCCTCGAACCACGCATGACGGGCCTTTTCGACCATAAAGAGGAACAGCCGCTTCACTTTGACGGAACGGCACTCCTCCAACAGTCGTTGTACATTCTTTGGCGGGAGTATCGACAGCATTTCCATCACATAATAAAGGTCGGTAATGTCGTAATATTGCGGAGCGAGGTGCAGACACTCCATAAACGCCCGTTCCGGGGTAGAGATCGGCAACTCGAAAACCCCTTGTCGGGTGGTGGTGATTCCGGTGTCGGAATTGAATATTTCGGTGGTAAACAGCCGGAGCGTAACTCCCCAGTCGTATTTTCTGAACCAAAGCGGTAAATACTCCTTTTGTGGCGCAGACAGCGAAACGGTCGGCCTGCCCATCGGGAGATAGTGCGAATATCCGTGTATCTCCAATGCTGACATGGCTCCGATTGTCAGATGTTTGTCAGCCTGCGTATTGAGGCTGTATATGGCTCCGTATAACGTCGGCGTATCGCCCGTGCGGATCATTACACCTGTGCCTATGGGAGTCAGCCAAGCGGATTCGACGTATCTGTGTTGGGTGGAATGCGGTATGTTATTTTGCTTCATCCACGAGGTCAGATACACGGCTCCAGCCGGAACCTCTTGCAGTAATTGGTTTATTTTCGACTCGTTTTTTACGCTCATAGCGCAAATATACAAAAAAAATTAAACCATTGTTGGCCTATTACAAAACTTTTGCCGCCTCGTTGATTACTTTGTTGTCGAAGCTGTCGAGGTAGGTGTTGGTCGTTTCGAGGTCGGCATGACCGAGCATCTGCGAAATGATTTCGCGCGGGATTTTATTGTATTGCAAAGTCATTGCCATTGTATGACGGCTTACATAGCTTGTCAAATGATAATCGATGCCGAGTTCTTCGGCCAACGATTTCAAATATTTCTGATATTTGGCGTAACGGCTTCGGATGTGGTTGTATAGCTTCTCGCCTGTATAGCCGGAACAAGTGATGATCGGTAACAAATAATTTTCGACAGTAGGCGAGGCAGATTTCAGCCGTTCGATCAATCCCTGAATCTCCGGCGTAATGTGGATTCGGATGGCAGTTGCGTTCTTTTGGTGCTTGATTTTGTTGCGTTTGTAAACGATATAATTCCCGTCTGTCAGCCGTTGAATATGATCGGTCGTAAGGTAGGCCATATCGACGAACGACATTCCGTAGCAGTAGTAAGAAAAAAGAAAGAGTTGCCGGGCGTATTCGTTCTGCGGATTCTGTGCGGGCGTATCTTTGAGTTTTTGCAAGTCTTGAGGCGGGAGGTAGCGTTTCTCGGTCGCTTCTTCCAACTTGGCGATCTCGAAGCCGCCTTTGACGAAAGGATAGGCCGCTTCCGAACCGACGCCTTCTCGTTTCGCTTGATTCAATATAGCCCGCAATGCCTTGAAATAATATTTGCGGGTATTGCCCTTGCAACCCCGCTTTTGCAGGAATGTATCGAAATTGCGCACGTAACGCAGGTCGATGTCGGAAAACAGCCGTTGATTCAACTTGCCGTCATAATATTTGAGCAGTCGAAGCGTTTCGAAATAGCATTTGGCGTTGCCCGTGTGGCCGGTATCCCGCAGTGTTTGAATATGGCTTTCGAGGTATGCGCAGAATTTGCCCTGCTTGGAGGGGTTCAAAAATGTTTCCTCAAATTGATTCAGCGTCCAGTCGATGCCGTCTATCTCGAACTTCTCGATAATCTCGCGGGCGCGGGCCTTGACCTTGTCCAGAAAGGCATTGTCCTGAATGCGTTTCTTATTGGCCTCCCGCTGTTTTTCGCCTTTCAGATTCCGTTCGATGGTAAGTCGTTCGGCCGAATTGTCCCAATAGGCCGGATCAACGTATAATTTCAGACTGATGCGCTTGCGACTGCTGTTTTTAGTGACGCATAATTGGAGAATGTGATACCCCATTGAATTGGGTTTGTATTTCCGTAAAACGATGCGAACCGAATAGGCCATTTCCCGATGCAAAATAATTGGTGGTACAAAAGTGGTACAAGAAAAATCGCAATAGATGACAATAAGTCAAAATCGCAATTATCTGTACGTGATGTAAATATACTAAAATAAAGTTAATTACGTTTATCGGAAAAAATAAATTTCTCCTCTGAGGGAGGGGTTTGGGGTGGGGTCGGATTTGCAACCGCGGCCGAAGGCTGCGACGGCGCCGTTCGGGAACCGGCAGCAGCGGCGATTCGGGATGGGCTTTCCAGAACCTTAGTAAGTATAAATGCGTATTTCGAGCCGGCGAATGCCAAAAAGAAGCGTTTCGCAGCCTGCCTTTTAGGAGTTTTTCATACCTTTGTATACCAAAAAATTGGGACTAACTAAAATTCAAACAGGATATGGTGGATATTTTTGCCCGTCTCGAAAAAAATGCGGGCGGCCCGATCGGTCAGTACATGCGGATTGCACACGGTTATTTCGCTTTTCCGAAGCTCGAAGGAGAGCTGGGGCCGCACATGCGTTTCCGCGGGAAGATGATGCTCAATTGGAGTCTGAATAACTATCTGGGCCTCGCCAATCATCCGGAGGTACGCGAAGCCGATGCCAGGGGTGCGGCCGAGTTCGGCATGGCGGCTCCGATGGGTGCCCGCATGATGAGCGGTCAGACCAAATATCACGAGCAGCTGGAACGCGAGCTGGCCGCCTTCGTAGGCAAGGAGGACGCCTTCCTGCTCAATTTCGGCTATCAGGGCATGATCTCGATCATCGACTGCCTGCTCTCGCCGCGTGCGCTCGACGTGGTGGTTTACGATGCCGAAGCGCACGCCTGCATCATGGACGGTCTGCGTCTGTACAAGGGCAAGCGGTTCATGTACGCCCACAACGACATGGAGTCGTTGCGCCTGCAACTGAAACACGCCACCGAATTGGCTGAACAGCAGGGCGGCGGCGTGCTGGTCATCACCGAGGGCGTCTTCGGCATGAAGGGCGACTGCGGCAAACTGGACGAGATCGTGGCGTTGAAGAAGGAGTTCCCGTTCCGTCTGCTGGTGGACGATGCCCACGGATTCGGCACGATGGGCCCCGGCGGCCGCGGTACGGCGGCGCACTACGGCGTGGTGGACGGCGTGGACGTGCTCTTCAACACCTTCGCCAAGTCGATGGCCGGCATCGGTGCCTTCGTCAGCGGGCCGAAATGGCTGATCTATCTGTTGCGTTACAACATGCGCTCGCAGCTCTACGCCAAGTCGCTCCCGATGCCGATGGTCATCGGCGCGTTGAAGCGTCTCGATCTGATCCGCAAGCATCCCGAATATCAGGAGAAACTGTGGGAGATCACCCGCGCGTTGCAGGGCGGTCTGAAAAAGAACGGATTCGACATCGGTCCGACCAATTCGCCCGTGACGCCCGTCTACATGAAGGGCGGCGTGACGGAGGCGACCAATCTGATCGTCGACCTGCGTGAAAACCACAATCTCTTCTGCTCGATCGTGGTCTATCCCGTGATTCCGCGCGGCGAGATCATCCTGCGCGTCATCCCGACGGCGGCCCATACGCTGGAAGACGTGAACTATACGATCGAAGCCTTCAAGTCGGTGCGCGACAAGCTCGAATCGGGCTTCTACCGCGACAAACCCATTCCCGAAGGTTTCGCTCAGGAACTTTAATCTCCGGGCCATGCGATCGCCGGCACGGATTCTGTTCGTCCTGTTCACCCTGCTCCTTACGGTGCAGGGTGAACCCGTTTTGGGCGCCCGCACGAAGGTGATCGTCCGTCCTGCCGCCGGCCGATCCGTGCCCGAAGAGGCTTACGGCATCTGCCTCCCCGTCCGGCTGTCATGCGACGGCGTGGCGGTCTGCGGCTACGATGCACAGCTTCCGACGGGCGAACGGGTGGCAGCGCTGTCGGCGGACGAACTGGCGGCACGAGGCGTTCCGAGGCTGGACGACGTCGTGCGGCAGTGGCGGGGTCGGGATCTTCGCCTCTTTTTGGAACTTTGCCCGTCCGCGGCGGAGCCGCTTTCGGAGGAGGAGCGTGCCGAACGGGAGTTGATCCTGCGGCGTGCCGATGCTGCGACGTGCGGGGCATTCGCTGCGGCCGATGCATCGTGCGGTTGCTGCGCACTGGCCGAAATCGCATTGCGGACGGCCTATGGAGCCGGGTTCCGGCAGGGGGATGTCTGGCTGATCGCGGACGATGCGGAGGTGTTCGCGCGTTACGGCGGCAGATCGTCCAAAGTCCCCCTCTGCGGCTTGTCGCCGGAAGGGACGGGCAGGGGCGGTGTGCGGGGGCTGTTTCTACACCGGATGCGCGTCGGATCGAAATCCGACGTGAAGCGGTTGCGCAAAGGCGGCCGGCGGATCGTGGTCTGGGATGTCAATTCGGCCGGGGATGCCGCCGCGATGCGGGCCTATGGCGTCGATTTCATCGTGACCGACGATCCGGAATCGATTGGCGGTCGATGACTTTCTGTCCGACCGCGCCTCCGTTCCGGCCGTCCTTTTGCCGTGTCGAAGTCTTTGCTGTTTGCGGATCGGACGGGAAACGCAGGAAGGAAAGGTCTGTTCGGGACAGTCGCCGGTTACACGGTTTCTACTGGGGAATAAAAAAGCTGCAACGCATTGTGTTGCAGCTTTTTTTTGTATTTCGGCGGAATCAGCGGATGTCGTGTTTTTTGAGGATCTTGACGATCTGCGGCCGGATCACTTCCAGAATACGGCCGTGACCCAGATCGGAGGGATGTACGCCGTCGACGGTCGCATCGTGGTCGTCGCCCAGCGGCATCCCCGGATTGAGGAAATAGATGTTCTTGTCCTGTTTGAGCAGGCGTTGCATCCCCGCTTCGGACGCAGCGCGTTTGTCGTCCTCGAACTTGCGGATCTTGTCGTTGAAATTGCGGCTTTCGCGCACCTCGGTTTGCAGGAAGATCAGCGGCGTCGTGGGATGTGCGGCGCGGATCGTCGCTACGAAGGGTTCGAGACGCTCCTCGATCTGCTGTGCCGAAGGGTTGGAGAAGTTGTCGAAGAGGAAGGCGTCGGCCTCGCACGCTGCGGCTACATGGGCGAAGAACTGTTCCATCTTGCACTGGCCGCTGGCGCCCAGATTGACGAACTCGAAGCCCGTCGCACGTTCGAGTTGTGCAGGATAGGCCATGCCCGGACGGCTGAGTCCCGTACCGTGGGTGATGCTCGAACCGATCACCACGATCCGGTGGCGGAAGGGATTGGGTGCGGCTTCGATGCGGGCGCCGGCGTCGACGCCGATTTCGAGCGTTTTCACCTCGTCGAACAGCGGCAGGTAGAGCAGGCACTCCTTCTCGGTGCCGTCCATGTGCTCGACGAGGGTGGCCTTGTGATCGGCTCCCAGACCGGGACGGGCGATGCCGGTGAAGACCCACTCGCCGTCGCGCTTGATGTAGAGGTCCATTCCCTTCTGCGAGAGCCCCGTCATGTGGGTACTGGGTTTGCGGTCGGTCGTCGTCCAGCGGGCGGAGATCGTGCGGCTGTCGGTGCGGAAAACCACGGCCACGCCGGTCGAATAGGTGTAATAGAGCCGCACGGTCTTCGACAGATCGGGATAGTCGGCCACCTCGACGCGGTGGAAGGGTTGCTTCGTCGCATGAGGCTTGTTCACGAGCGTGAGCGTCGCGGCGTCGACGTAGTTCGGTTCGGGTTTTTCGGCAGCCGATGCCGGGCCGATGCAGAGCACGCAGAACAGCGCGCCGAGCGGGAACAGGAAGTTTTTCATATCCGGAAGATTGGTTAGTTTTTTCGTCGATACAAAGATAGGAAAAGCCGAGAGCAGAACCAAATTTATTTGGTTTTGCCGGGGCGGAGTATCTAAGGCGAAGTCGACGATGGGATTTCACGGCGAATTGCGGACGCCGGCGCCGAATTTTTTTCCTCCCTCTTTGTCCGCTGGCGGAAAAAAGCTATCTTTGTTCGACTTATGAAACTTCTCGTCAAGCCGAGCGCAGAGCCGAACTTGTTCGGGCTGTGCCGGGGCGAGAAAACGTAGAAGGAAATTCGATGCTTGCTGACCTGCTGATTTAAACGAAGAAAAATTCAACGAATATGAAACGACTTTTTGTGCTTGTGTGTGCATTGGGACTCTGGGCGGCGGCCTGGGCGGCTCCCGAAGTGAATATCGTACCCAAACCGCTGAACGTCGAGACGGGCGACGGCTCCTTCACGGTCGATGCCGCGACCGTCGTCACGGTGGGCAGGGACGCCTCGTTGCGCTCCGTGGGGGAACTTTTCGCCGCGATGATCGAGCCGGTCACGGGGCGTGCCGTCAAGGTGAAGACCGCGGCCGACGGCGCGAAGATCGACCTGGCGGTCGATCCCGAGCTCGGCGAGGAGGAATACGTGCTGCGGGTGACGCCTGCGGGCGCCGACGTGCGCGGCGGTTCGCCGAAAGGGGTGCTCTACGGTTTGCAGAGCCTGCGCCAGCTGGTGATCGAAGGCGAGGGGACGGTTCCGGCCGTGACGGTGAAGGACAAACCCTATTTCGGCTATCGCGGCGCGATGCTCGACGTCTGCCGGCATTTCATGCCCGTGGAGGATGTGAAGGCCTTCATCGACATTCTGGCCATGCATAAACTCAACCGGTTCCATTTCCATCTGACCGACGACCAGGGCTGGCGTATCAAGATCAAGAAATATCCCGACCTGGCACGCAAAGGCTCCGTCCGCAAGGAGACGCTCGTGGGCAATCTGCGTACTTCGACCGAATACGACGGGATTCCCTACGGCGGGTATTATACGCAGAAACAGATCCGCGAGATCGTGCGCTACGCCGCCGAACGCCATATCGAGGTGATTCCCGAAATCGAAATGCCCGGCCACGGGCTGGGGGCGCTGACCGCCTACCCGTGGCTCGGCTGCCGCGGCGAGAATTACGAGGTCTGGACACGCTGGGGCATCAGCAAGGATGTCTTCTGCGCCGGCAAGGACTCGACCTTCGAATTCTTGCAGGACGTGCTCGCGGAGGTGATCGAGTTGTTCCCCTCGAAATACATCCATATCGGCGGCGACGAGTGCCCCAAGGCCCGCTGGAAGGAGTGCCCGCTCTGCCAGCGGCGGATGAAGGAGAACGGCCTGAAAAACGAGGAGGAGTTGCAGAGCTACTTCATGCAGCGGATCGAAAAGTGGCTGAACGGCCACGGCCGCAACATCATCGGCTGGGACGAGATCTTGCAGGGCGGAATCTCGAAAACGGCCACCGTGATGTCGTGGCGCGGTTCGAAGGGCGGAATCGCCGCAGCCAAGGCGGGCAACACGGTCATCATGGCGCCCAACACCCACTGCTATCTGGACTATCGTCAGACGCGGCAGCAGGAGTTCGAGCCGCTGGGACAGGTGAAGTACCTACCCATGCGGCAGGTCTATGCGCTCGATCCTTACGAACAACTGACTCCCGACGAACGTAAGTACATCCTCGGCGTGCAAGGCAACCTCTGGACGGAGTACATTCCTGATTTTCGGCAGGTGAAACACATGCTGCTGCCTCGTCTGGCGGCGATCGCCGAGACGGGCTGGGCCTACGACCGCAAGGATTTCGAGGATTTCAGTCGCCGTATGCGGCAGTTCCGAAAGGTCTACGATCGTGCGGGCTACAACTACGCGACCTATTTCTTCGACGGAAAGGACGAATAATTCCGTTTCTCCCGCAGACGGGATGCACGGCGGTGTGCGCCCTGTCTGCGGGAGTCTCGCCGCCGGACGATCCGGGCGATTACCGAATATCGAATTGCCATGAAATATCTGTTTTGTGTCCTGCTGGCTTTGTCGCTGGCTGCGTGCGGGAAGGAGACCGAAGATCCGGGGTTGTCGCGCGAAGAGTTTCTGGATATCTTCCCGCTGCATGAGCATGGCGAGGTGTATGTCGAACCCTTCTACGTGCGTTTTTACTATCCCGGAGGGAATTGTCTGCTCTTTCCGACCGACATTCTCGGCGAGAGTCCGGCGGCGCCGGTACAATATATGTTTCTGCATCTGGACGGCAGCGACGTTCCGCCCGCGGAACTGATCGACCGGGCCTACGGCGTCGACTGTGCTGCCGCGACGACCGCATTGAGTTTTTTGCCCGATGCCGCCGGCGGGAATTACCTGGTAGCCGATTTCCGCTATCGCTATGCGGCCGAGCAGGGTACGCAGATCGGGGAGCGCGTCGGCGAGTGGCGCATTGTGTGGGGCGTGCAGCGGCAGTATAGGTACAATGGAAAATTGTATCCGCGTGTCGAATTTCAGTAATTGCCGTACGGCTTGTGCATTGGAACGGTTTTGGACGAATGCGGAGTCGGGCGGCCTGCGATTTTTTTTTGCGGAAATATTTTGCAGAATAAAAATTTCGGTTTATCTTTGCACTCGCAAAAAGCCCCGAACGGGGTAGCAGGTAACATTTTGCGGAAATAGCTCAGTTGGTAGAGCGCAACCTTGCCAAGGTTGAGGTCGCGGGTCCGAGTCCCGTTTTCCGCTCCGGGCTTCTTTGAAAGGAGGAGCAAGAACGAGTAAAAAACCTTATGTATCAGCGATATGTAAGGTTTTTTCGTTTTTTTGGCGATGTATTCGGGAGCATAAAAAAGCAGGTTGCCCTGACCTAAATCGTGACCTGTTTTGTTCGAACCGAAAAGAGGTCACGATTTACGATCAATGCGTTGAATTACATTGTTTTGCGTCCAATAATCTCTATGCTGCATACGTTTAACACATCCAAACCCAAGCAGCATTATGAAACGCACGACATTCAGCGTGGTCTTCTTCTGCAAGAAGACGAAACTCACGAAGAAAGGCACAGCGCCGATCTATGCCCGTATCACGACCTCCGGCCGGTCGACGGAGATTTATACCCAGTGCCGAATCGAACCGGAGCATTGGAACCAGCGTTTGGAACGTTGTATGTTGCGAGACCCCGTTTCTACGCAGATCAACGGGATTCTCGCTACTTACCGCACAAACATCCTCGCCGCCTACGATAGCCTTATTAAGGAGGGCAAAACCCCGGACTGCTTCGCCATCAAGCACCGATTGGAACATGCGGCAGCGAGTTCGCGGATGTTCCTTGCCGAGTTTTCCGGATACTGCGACAAACGGCAAAAGGAGGTGGGTATCCGCCTTACGCAACTCACGGCGAACAAATACCACCGTCTGCTGCGTTATATGACCGAATACACGAGAGAACAGTACAGGAAAGACGACCTGCCGCTGGATGCGATCGACTATGCATATATCGACGGATTGAATACGTTCATGCAGACGGCCCACAACTGCAAGAACAACGGGGCGATCAACCTGCTGTGCTGTCTGAAGAACTTTATCCTCTATGCCATCCGTAACGAATGGCTGGAAAAGAATCCGTTCCGCTACTACAAGATGAAGGTAGACCGGACGAATGTCAAGGTTCCGCTGACGAAAGAGGAGCTCGATACGCTTATCCACAAGCCGCTGCCCAACGACCGGCTGGCCCGCATCCGCGACGTGTTCTCGTTCTGCTGCCTGACGGGTCTGGCCTTTACGGATGTGGATCATCTGCGCAGGGAGCATATCACGACCGACGAGGACGGGACGCAGTGGATCCACAAGCCGAGGGAAAAGACGTCGGTAATGAGTCGTGTGCCGCTGCTACCGCATCCGATCGCGCTGCTGCGGAAATACGAGCGGGATGAAACGTGCAGGGCGAGAGGCAAGCTGCTTCCCGTGCCGTCGAACACGAAGATGAACGCCTACCTCAAAGAAATTGCGACGTTGTGCAACATTCCGAAGAACCTGACCACGCACTGCGCAAGACATACGTTTGCGACGCTTGCGATCGAATACGGGATGCCGATCGACATCATCGCCAAGATACTGGGTCACACGAATACGAACATGACGCGGCGCTATGCGAAGATTTCGGAGGCGAATATCAGCCGCGAGATGAAAAAAATCGGAGAGATGCTGTCATTGTAACGTGATACATCGACAGACGAAGGGACGGGCCGTCGAAGCCCGTCCCTTCGTCTGTGTTTATTCTATCGTTTCAGACAGTCGATCGCCGCGAGACGTTCGTACTGCCCGCGCAGCTCGGCAACGATCTTGGTATTGCAGCGCCGGACGATCCGCCGGAGCCGTGCGGCGTCTTCGGCCGTCAGCGCATAGTGCGCGATCGTCTCGTCGTCGACTCTCAGCGGCTCATTGGCCAGAATCGCCTTGCGGCAGCGACACATCATGTAGTTCGGGAACTCGCTGACGATTTCTTCGACCGCCGTATCGAGGTCTTCGCTGTCGATCTCGCAGAGCGCCGTGCCCTCGGGCGAGCAGAACACTTCGCCGTGTTTACGGTACGTCTCCTCGCGCTCCTTCTCCGTGCAGTAGACCGAGAAGCTGATAAGGAAGATCTGCCCTTTGGGCTTGAAGGAGGCGTAACGGGCGCAGAACTCGGGGATGGTATAGGTTTCATCGGGGAGATCGCCACGCGAGAAGTCTTCGGTCAGCGCGATGCGGAACTCCGTCTTCGGCGCGGCCTTGAAGAGGGCATAGACGTAGGGCGCCCGCTCGTACAGGGCCGTCAGGATCGAACGGATGTCCCGCCGGTAGTCGAGGCTCGGGGAATCGTCCTCGGTTTTCACGTCTTCATCGGTTTCGAGCAGGAGGAGTCGGGCCAGCTCGTCGGGGAGTGTCGTTTCCTTTTTCATTGTAATTTTAAGTATCGGGTTCGTTGTTCAGGGGTCGTATTAAGTGCAGTTTACGGAGTATATCGGAGCTGCCCCGCCACTCCGCCGCACGGAGCTGTGCGGCGGAGGCGACGAATTGTAAGATTACCAGACCTTCCGGCGAAAAACGCCGGCGATTTTATATTTTGTTTCACTTGCTCGACATGACATCGCCGCCACTCCGCCGCACGGAGCTGTGCGGCGGAGGCGACGTACCAGTACTCGTCAGTTACGGATCGCGGGGACCGTATGGGAAGGGCAGCGACATCGCCGAACCTAAAACTTTTACTTGAAAAAGAAACAAGGCGATGCCGCCGCCTGTAAGATCGGCGGAGCGTGAAGGGCGACCGAACCGTCGCGGGCAAAAGCGTTGCGGACGAAGGCGTCGTGCCCGCATGCCGATTCCGTCGGCCGAGGATTCGGCAGATGCAGTTCGTATATTTTATTGTATTCAGGGCGGGACGGCGCATAACGTTCGGGATAACGATGTGTGCGTTCGCTGTGAAAACAAGCGTGAAGAGCACCCGAATCGTCGCGGGCGAAGGCGTCGTGGCTGCATGCCGATTCCGCCGGCCGACGGTTCGGCAGGTGCAGTTCGTATATTTTATTGTATTCGGGTCGAGACGGCGCATAACGGTCGGAGCGATGGATCATGCGCCCGTAGGGAAAAGAAAAAGGGGCGCGGTGTCAGCCCCTTACAGCAGGTCTTGGAGAAACCCTTAATGCGAAGCTGTCCTGCGCCCCAGCCATGTCCTACCCTAATGGGTAGGACATAACCGGGACTGACAACCATTATACCACATTAAACATCCTCCGTAGAGGTCTCCAAGTTCGCTGTAAGGTATAAAGAGTTGTTTACCCTTTATGAGTTATGTCCGTCGGCTATGCCGAGTTGTTCAGTTGCAAAGGTAGCATAATTTATGTACTTAATTTCAAGGTTTGTTAGGCAAATATAACAAATAAATTCGATTCAATACCGATCGGTATGCGATTTTTATTCGGGGAGATGATTTTTTTGCAATAAATATGAGTGTTCCTCGGATAGATACACAACTCAACAAAGCTCTTGCGCAAAAACTTAAAGATTTGCGCATAGCCCGGGGATTGTCTCAAATGCGGGTAACGATGGATACCGGGGTGAATGTAAGTCGTGCTGAAAGCGGAAAACGATCATTGTCGGTTCATTCGGTTGCCATCCTTTGCAGATATTATGAACTCTCTTTGGAGGAATTTTTCCATAATATCGAACTCTCCGTTGTTCCTTGGGAGTAAAGCCAATCATTATTTTGCGAAAAAGGGATAATAGAGACAGAACACGATGTTCCGTCTCTTTTTTGTATGAATCAAACCGATGTTGCTTGATTTCCATCCGTCTCCGGCCGCCCCTCACCGACATTTTCGAGGATGTCCGTTCGGGTCGGCCGGAGCTGCGGGGCGGGGTCAGAGCAGTTCGCGGAATATCGTCCCCGCAAACAATATTTTATTGTATTTCCAGCCGTATTCAATCGGGAGAGAAACGGTGCGTGAACAGATGAAGACATGATCGTCTGCATGAATCCATGAAAGGATGCCGGCAATTGTGCGTGGGTGGATGTTCGCTTTCGCTCTTGCCTGCAAGAGGTCGTGCGAGGATGTTCGTATTCGTACATCCGCTCATGTGCGAACACGTGCGTACATCCGTCCACGTGAACACGAGCACGTGCGTTCGATCGGGAATGCATTCACGCTTCCGGCCGCAAGATAATACGCCATCGTGGCCCCCGAATCGACTGGCCGCTCCTGACCGCCGGAGGCCGTCCGCAGGGTTTGCCGCTCTCGCCGCGGCGTTGTAATATTGCACCCTGAAAACCGTGTGTCGCCGGAGTGATCTGCGTAGGATTTTCGATGCGGGAAACGAGCGATCCGTAGAGCGGCGTCTTGTTCCCGCAGCGGGAACAGCGAGCTGTACCTTTGTCCGACAAACCGGCGTTTGTCCGACAAAGGTGCTCGCCCTGCGGGGCCGCGGCATCCGGCGATGCAGAACCCTTTAAAACGAGAGAACGATGAGAAAGAACCGCGCATCGGACAACAAGAGCCGCAAATACTCCTTCCGCCTGACCGAGGAGCAGCATATCCGCTTCGAGCGGATGCTGTGAAGGGCGGGTTTGGAGCACAACCGCAGCCGTTTCATCGTCGGGCGGCTCTTCGACGAGACGTTCCGCGTGGTCAGGGCCGACCCCACGAAGCAACGCTACCTCGTCCGGCTGAACGAGTACATCGCCCAGATTTCCCGCGTGGGGAACAACTACAATCAGGTCGTCAAGGCGATCAACACCTACCTCTCGCGCAACATGCTGCCCCGCCAGATCGACACGCTGGTGGCCTGCACGCGCGAGTTGAAAGCCCTCTCGGAGCAAGTGTCGGAGCTGACTAAACAATTACGGGAAGAGTGGCTGAAAGAGTGATCGGGCAAGGGGAGAGCTTGCCCATCGCGGCAAAATGACTATCAATGACTATCTTTGTTAACCTAAGCGCTCTGCAATGGTTGAATAGGACAAGGGATATGAGACTTGCAAATTCAAAAGATTAACATTATCTTTGTATTGTAGTATGGAGAGGTATTGAAGCGCAAATCAACTCCGGCGCATCGGCGACCTCGAGATCGGAAAAATCTCGCAAACTATTGATACATGACGGAAAGAAATCGGAGGTTCGATTTCCGTTTTCCGATCTGAAACAGACGATTAAATCCTTGCAATAAGCTAATCAGCGAGTTGTGAGGATTTTTCGTTTGTGGCGGTTAACAATCTGTTAACCGATCTTCTGCACAGCTTTGCTGCAAATCTTCATCTTAATAAAGAACTCGTTAGCGCAAATATACGGTAAAAATTAAAATCAACATAGATTTCGATTTTACACGCTACCCGCTCTGCCTGCATTTTTTGCTGTAATGCTCATTTTACATTTCTCTTGACGAATCGGGGCGCTTATATTAACAGTTATTAAATATAAAGTGCAGCTCATACTAAAAATGAGCTGCACTTTTGAGGATGAAAGGGGTGTCAGAAATCGGTCCTGACCACCCGGAAACCGACATTGGCGTAGCCCTGTGTCCCGGTCCTCATATCATCCGATTTCTCCGAACGGCTGGGTAAGGGTATAACCGTCCTTCTGTACATAGATGGCCGCCTGCTCCCGGGCGACGGGAATTTTTGCCATGCATGCTTTTTATGGGCAAAAGAATAATAGAGGGTTGTTTCTTTTTAATATTTATGACATCGGCCGGATATGAAAAATGAAAATCCGGTTTATGTAATGCAGACAGCAATTGGAACAAGATACAAAAAACTGTATTTTTGTTCCAGAAGAATATGAAATTAAAATGCAATCAATACCTAACGCCTGTTGCGTTATACGGATTCGGCCGTAACGGAGATCCCCGACCGGCTTTGTTTCGAGGACGTCTCCTGTTTCATCCGTTATTTTCGCAGGCCGGTCGGTTGTACGCCGCTGCGATTCAGGGAGCGGGCGGGATAAGTCCCGAAAAGCGTTTCGTTTCGCCCGATTTGTGACAATGCATGTTATTTGCCGTTCCGTACTTTTGTATGTTTGATACGAGACTTTATGGAGATGAAGAAAACACCGAACGAAATAAGAATCCGCGGTGCGCGCGTCCACAACCTCAAAAACGTGGATGTAAATATTCCGCTCCACGGCATCGTCGGCATCGCCGGCGTGTCGGGATCGGGCAAATCGTCGCTGGCGCTCGGGGTGCTCTACGCCGAAGGGTCGCGGCGCTATCTGGAGGCGTTGTCCACCTATACGCGCCGGCGCATGACGCAGGCTCCCAAGGCGCAGGTCGATGAAATAGCATATGTTCCCGCCGCCATCGCACTCCACCAGCGGCCAGGCGTGCCGGGTATCCGCAGCACCTTCGGCACCGGCACCGAGCTGCTCAACAGCCTGCGGCTTATGTTCTCGCGCCTGGCTTCGCACCGCTGTCCGAACTGCGGGCATTACCATGCGCCGACGCTGGCCGTCGCGGCCGAGAAGGAGCTCGTCTGCGCGAACTGCGGCCATCGGTTCTATGCGCCCGGGGCCGAGGAGCTCGCGTTCAACAGCGGCGGAGCATGTCGCCGGTGCGGCGGTACGGGTACGGTCATGACCGTAGACCGTGCGACGCTCGTGCCCGACGAATCGAAGACGATCGACGAAGGGGCCGTGGCTCCGTGGAACAGCCTGATGTGGTCGCTCATGACCGACGTGTGCCGGGCGATGGGCGTGCGTACCGACGTGCCGTTCAGCGAGCTGACGCCTGCCGAGCGCGCCATCGTCTTCGACGGACCGGCCGAAAAGAGACATATCCTCTACAAAGCCAAAAATTCCAATCAGGCGGGAGAGCTCGATTTCACCTACTACAACGCCGTCTATACGGTCGAGAATGCGCTCGCCAAAGTGACCGACGAGAAGGGCATGAAGCGCGTGGAGAAGTTCCTGCGTCAGGACGTCTGTCCGGCTTGCGGCGGCACGCGACTCTCCGACGAGGCCCGGGCGCCGCGGCTTCGCGGCATCGGGCTGGACGAGGCGTGCCGCATGACGCTCGCGGAGTGCGTCGGGTGGGTGTGCGGCGTCCCCGCTTCGCTGCCGGAGGAGATGCGCCCCATGGGCGAGAGCATCTGCGAGTCGTTCCTCGCCGCTTCGCGCCGTCTGCTGGACTTGGGGTTGGGATACCTCGCGCTCGATCGGGCGGCTTCGACCCTATCCACCGGCGAGCGGCAGCGTATGCAGCTGGCCCGCGCAGTGCGCAACCGTACTACGGGCGTGATGTATGTGCTCGACGAACCCTCCATCGGCCTTCATCCGGCCAACATCGCAGGTCTCACGGGTGTTATGGACGACCTGGTCGCCGACGGAAACACCGTCGTGCTGGTCGACCACGACACGCAGATACTGAGCCATGCCGACCATATCGTCGAGATGGGCCCCGGAGCGGGGGCCGACGGCGGAAGGGTCATTGCGCAGGGGACGGTCGGGGAGATCGAACGCAGTCCGGCGTCGCGCATCGGCCCGTTTCTGGCAGGCAAGGTCGAATCCCGCGTGCTGCCCGTCGTGCCGGAAGGCGAACTCTTCGCACAAGGGGCGATCCGCCTCTCCACCTCCGAGATTCACACCGTAAAACCGCTCGAAGTCGTCATTCCCAAAGGCCGCCTCACGGTGGTGACGGGCGTATCGGGGTCTGGCAAAACCACGCTGATTCTCGAAAGCCTCGTTCCGGCGCTCGAAGCGGCGATAGCGGGCACACCGCTGCCACCCCATGTGAAAAATATCGATGCGTCGGGTATCGAACACGTCAAGCTCATCGATTCGACACCCATCGGTGCCAACGTGCGCTCTACGGTGGCTACTTACGCCGATATTCACGACGAGCTGCGCAAGATCTTCGCCCGCACGCCCGATGCCAGGGCCGCCGGTTACAAGGCGGGCGACTTCTCCTACAACACCGGACGGCTGCGTTGCCCCGTGTGCGACGGCACCGGCACGGTCAGCCTCGACGTGCAGTTCCTGCCCGACGTCGATATTCCGTGTCCCGAATGCCGCGGCTCACGCTATGCGAAACCTGCGGGACGAATCGCCTGTACGGTCGGGAACGGCCGTTCGTTCACGCTGCCGCAGGTCATGGAGGCCGACGTGGCCCATGCAGCGGAGCTGTGCGCCGGATTCAAGAGCGTCGCACCGCGGCTTGCGACGCTGAGCGACCTCGGGTTGGGCTACCTCACCCTCGGCGAAGCCACGCCCAGTCTCTCGGGCGGCGAGGCGCAGCGGCTGAAACTCGCCTCGGAGATGGGACGCCGGCAAAGCGACTCGCTCTTCGTTTTCGACGAGCCCACCATCGGGCTCCACCCGCTCGACGTCAGGACATTGCTCGAAGTCTTCCGGCATCTGCTTTCGGCAGGGGCTACCCTGGTCGTCATCGAACACGATCTGGACATGATATGCAACGCCGACTACATCGTCGACCTCGGCCCGGGCGGAGGAGCCGACGGCGGACGTATCGTCGCGACGGGCACTCCCGAAGCGGTAGCCGCCAATAAGGAAAGCATAACAGGACAATATCTGTATTGAAACTTAAAGCAGGGTACCCATTCCAACCTTATTCATATGCACTGAACGGTTCTTCCGTATCGAGATAGATCGTCGGTTGGTCGTCCGACTGCCTATCGTATTTAGATCTGTCGATTCGGTAATGTCTTTCAGTCCGGAAATGATAATAAAACCCTCTTTAATCTGGTTCAGACGTTCTACGAACTCCTTATCGTTTTCTTCGGAAAGCATGAAACGGGAAAAATATGTGTCCGGCATCCTGCCTGAAATCCGTCAAAAGGAATTTCGTAAATCCTTCGATAATATCTTGGTCATGTATACGTTGAGAAGTCGAGCTTCTGGAATATGCTATCAAAGCATCAAATACGGGCCTGTCCTTCGTATCCTGCACCGACAGCCGTCTGTCGAAATCCTTCAATGCTTCGGCCGAGGGTTCTGTATGGTATTTACCATTGGTACTCGTAATAGACTTTTTCAGGCGGTTTCGTATGACCGTTTTCAGAACACTTTCATATGCGTCGATTTAGAAACATTCCCTTAAACGATCACGAAACGCGTCGTTGTGTCGAACGACCACATGTTTTGGGTCGATAGTCGCCGTTACCGGCACATACGAAGCGTCCGCGGAGGAATATCCGGAGACATTCCGCTAAGAAATCGCAAAAAAAGGCGGTCGGCCCGTAAGGGTCGGCCGCCTTTTTCGTGTCTTCGGATAAAACCCGAATACCGTCATGGACAAACATAACAGGGATCTCCTGATCCATGCGCTGAAAGGCACGCTGGACACCGCATCACGCCGCGAATTCGACCTGTGGGTCTCGAATGCGGACAACCTCCGCATCTACGAAAACGCCCTCCGCATATGGGACGACGCACAGCGCCGCGCCGCAGCTTACACCCCCGACCGCGATCGGCTCTGGGAACAGTTGCAGTCACGTATCGGAGTTTCCGGATCGCCGCAGCCTACGGAACGGCCCGCGCCGAAACGCCGTTGGGTGCCGATACTTCGCACGGCGGCTGCCGTCGCCGCGGGCGTCGTCGTCACGCTCTTCGCAGTCCGTCCTGACGCCGCCCTCACACCGAGTCCGGCCCGACAGGAGTTCTGCGCCTTCGGCGGTAAATCGCTGGCACACCTGGCCGACGGTTCGACCGTATGGCTCCAAAGCGGCTCGACGCTTGCCTGCGACGGCTCCTTCGGCGCCGAAAGCCGCAACGTAAAGCTTCGCGGAGAGGGATTTTTCGACATTGCCAAAGATCCCGAACGCCCCTTCACGGTCGAAGTGGAAGGGTTGCGCATACGGGTTCACGGCACCAAATTCAACGTGAACACCTCGCTCGAAGACCGGACCGTCGCCGTATCGCTCGTAGAGGGTTCGGTGGCCCTCGACTCCGGCGAAGGCGAACAGCGCCAGCTGCACCCCGGTGAAATCGCCCGCTACAACACCGCCACACAAAAGCTGGACATCCGTCGCGGCAACGTGGAGCTGGAATCCTGCTGGGCCGCGGGCAAACTGGTCTTCGAGCGGCAGTCGCTGGGTGAAATCTGCCGCTACCTGTCTCGCTGGTACGACATCCGGATCGACATCTCTCCGGCACTCGCCCGCAACTACGCCTACACGTTCACCATTACCGACGAACCGCTCGAAGCGATTCTGCGCATCATGAGCCGCATCAATCCGATCGTCTACACCTTCTCGGACAACCGCTCGGTGTCTATCTCCGAGGTAGAATAAAACCGTAAACCGACCAAACTCCAACCAAACCCCGAATGCCTATGACCGAACAGAGCTGAATCGCACACAATTTCTCCAGCGGCAGCACCCGCCGCTGCAAACACTCGCTAACCTTAAAACTTCCAACCATGAAACATTTTAGACTCTTCGCAATTCTATTGCTGCTCGTCTGCAAATGGACAACGGTTGCACATGGCCAGACGCAGGAGCCGGCGATCAACATAGAGTTCACCGACATACCCCTTTCGGAAGCCATATCGCGCATCGAGAAGAGCAGCAAATACACGTTTTTCTACGACGCCAAACAGACCGATCTGACCCTGCGCGTCAGCCTTCACGCCAAACAGCTGCCGATCTCCGCCGCCCTGCGCCAGATGCTCGCCCCGACGGGTCTCGACTTCACGATATCCGAACGCCAGATCGCCCTGATTCCCGCGGCACGCAAGGCTCCGGCCGGATCGCGCACGATCACCGGTACGGTCAACGACTCCCACGAACTGCCGTTGGCCGGCGTCGCCGTCACGCTGGAGGGCGACAATACCCGCGGCACCGTTTCCGGAAACAACGGCAGTTTCACCATCGACGTTCCCGACGCCGATGCGGTGCTCAGCTTCACCTACTTGGGCTACATCTCCAAGAAAGTCTCGGTGCCCGTCTCGCAGAACAGTCTCGAGGTATTCCTCGCAGAAGATGCCGTGAGGATGGAGGACGTCGTAGTAGTAGGTTACGGCACCCAGAAGAAGGTCAATCTGACGGGAGCCATCACCACGGTGGACGACACGCAGCTTGCAAACCGTTCGGCGCCGTCCGTAGCCCACATGCTTCAAGGTGCGGTTCCGGGTCTGACGATCTCGACCTCGTCGGGCCGTCCGGGCAACTCGGCCGACCTGAACATCCGCGGTATCACCTCGATCAACGGCGGTTCGCCGCTCGTGCTGATCGACGGCGCCGAGGGCGACCTGATGAAACTCAACCCCAACGACGTGGCCTCGATCTCGGTGATCAAGGATGCCTCGGCCGCCGCCATCTACGGCGCACGCGCGGCTTACGGCGTCGTACTGGTGACTACCAAGGAGGGCGACGATTCGGACAAAACCCGCGTGTCGTACAGCGGACGCTGGGGGTGGAATTCCCCCACCACCTCGACCGATTACGAGACCCGCGGCTACTATTCGGTGTACGTCAACGACCTGTTCTGGCATGCCGATGCAGGTACCAACTACACCAACTATACCGAGCAGGACATGATGGAATTATGGGCCCGCCGCAACGACAAGGTCGAAAATCCCGAACGTCCGTGGGTGAAGATCGACCAGCGCGACGGCCGCGACACATATGTCTATTACGCCAACTTCGACTGGTACCACTACCTGTTCAAGGACGAGCATCCCAGCACGAGCCACAGCGTCTCGCTGTCGGGCGGCAACTCGAAGGTGAAGTACATGCTTTCGGGCAACTATTACAGCGAAGAGGGACTCTTCCGTCAGGACCCCGACCGCTTGCAGCGGATCAACTTCCGTTCGAAAATTTCGTTCGACATCAACAAGTGGCTAAAAATCAGCAATAACACCAGCTACTACAACTACCAGTACTACTACCCCGGCCCCAGCGGAGTCAATACAGCCTTCTCGCTCGGCACGGTACACGCACTGGCCTCGATGATGCCCTATAACCCCGACGGCACGAGCGTCTACTACACCTCGCTGTCGAAATACTCGATCATGGACGGCCTGCCCACGATCATGAACAAGGGCGGCCACTACAACAAGGACAAGACCGACAACATGTCGACCACCACGGAGCTGACGAGGACCCCGGTCAAAGGGTTGGAGATCAAGGGTAACTTCACCTACATGTTCAACACCCAGCACAACCTCAACCGTCAGGTCAATACCGAATACTCGCAGTATCCGGGCGAAGTGCAAACCCTCTCGACGGGCAGCCGCTTCCAAGACAAGCTCTACGAAAAGACCATGATGCACAACTACTATCAGGCCAACGTCTACGCCACCTACGCACACACGTGGAACGAGAAGCACAACTTCAAGGCGATGGCCGGTTTCAACTGGGAGACCAAGTACCTCAAAGACGTATCGGCCACGGGCTACAACTTGCTCTCCGAAACGCTGATGGACCTCAATCTGGTGGGACAGGACGCCGACGGCAACGAACGCATGGAGGTCGGCGGCGGCCAGAACGAATACGCCCTGATGGGCTTCTTCGGCCGTCTGAACTACGACTACAAAGGCAAATACCTCGTGGAGGTGAGCGGCCGCTACGACGGCACGTCGCGCTTCAAGCGCGGTCACCGCTGGGGTTTCTTCCCCTCGTTCTCGCTCGGATGGCGCATCTCGGAAGAGCCTTTCTTCGAGGGCATCCGCGAAAAATTCAACAACTTCAAGATCAGGTATTCGTACGGACAGCTGGGTAACCAGAACGTAGGCTACTACGACTATATCCGCAAAATCTCGATCGGCAACCAGAACTATTTGTTCGGCGGCGACAAACCCACGACGGCCACCATTTCGGCCCCCGTGGCCTCGAACCTCTCATGGGAAACCTCGATCCACAACAATCTGGGCGTAGACATGAGCTTCCTGAACAACCGTCTGGCTTTCAGCGCCGACTTCTACATCCGCGATACGAAGGACATGCTGACCTCCGGCGTCGCCCTGCCGAGCGTTTACGGCGCCGATTCGCCCAAGATGAACAGCGCCGACCTGCGCACCAAGGGTTACGAGCTCTCGCTCAGCTGGCGCGACGAGTTCCAGCTTCTGCGTCGGCCGTTCACTTACAGCGTGACGGTTACCTTCAACGACTACGTGACCGACATCACCAAATACGACAACCCCGACCGCACGTTCGCCAAGTCCTACTACGAAGGTATGCGCTGGGGTGAGATCTGGGGTTACCGCATCGGCGGACTCTTCGCCACGGACGCCGAGGCTGCCGGCTATGCCGTCGATCAGACCGCCGTCAACAACCGGATCAACGCTGCGGCCGGCTCGGAACGCGGCCTGCACGCCGGCGACCTGAAATTCCTCGATCTGGACGGCGACAACGTGATCTCTATCGGCAAGAACACGGTCGACGATCCGGGCGACCGGGAGATCATCGGCAACAGCCAGCCGCGGTTCCATTACGGCACGACGCTGAGCATGTCGTGGGCGGGCATCGACTTTTCGATCTTCTTTCAGGGCATCGGACGCCGCCACTGGTATCCCAAAGCCAATACGATCGCCTTCTGGGGACCCTATGCCCGTCCGTATGCGAGCTGGATTCCCAAAGACTTCCACGAGATGTATTGGAGCGAAGAGAATCCCGACGCCTACTTCCCCCGTCCGCGCGGCTATGTAGCCCTTTCAGGCACCAACCGCGAGCTGACGGCCGTCAACGATCGCTATATGCAGAACATCCGCTACTGCCGTCTGAAGAACCTCACGATAGGCTACACGCTGCCCAAGAAATGGACCCGCAAAGTGTTGATCGAAAACCTTCGCGTCTACTTCACGGGAGAGAATCTCGCCACATGGTCGCCCATCCACTCGGACTATATCGATCCCGAAATGGCCGCCATGAACGACGAGATGCGCACCTACCCGTGGCAGAAGACCTACATGTTCGGCGTGGATGTCACATTCTAATCAAACAAGCAGAACCATGAAAAAAATATTATTGATTATACTGGCCGCAGGCTGCACCATGGCGCTCGTCTCCTGCGAAGAGTGGCTCGACAAATACCCGCTGGCCCAAATGTCGCCCGAAACCTTCTTCTCGAACGAAAACGAGTTGCAGGCTTTCAGCAACAAATTCTACACGGTCTTCCCGTCCGACGGGCTCTACAACGAGTACTGGGACAACATCATTCACAACGACCTGCCTCAGGAGATGCGCGGCGGCCGCACGATCCCCGCATCGGGCGGCGGCTGGACATGGACCGACCTGCGCGATATCAACACGCTGCTCGAATACTCGGTCAACTGCAAGGACCTCGACGTCCGTAACCACTACGACGCGCTGGCCCGTTTCTTCCGCGCCTATTTCTATTTCGAAAAGATCAAGCGGTTCGGCGACGTGCCGTGGTATGCGAAACCGATCGGCTCGGCCGATGCTGAGCTCAATCGTCCGCGCGATTCGCGAGAATACGTCATGCAGCGCATGATCGAGGACATCGATTTCGCCATCCGCTACCTGCCCACCAAACACGACCTCTACCGTATCACGAAATGGACGGCTCTGGCCCTGAAATCGCGTTTCTGTCTCTTCGAAGGCACGTTCCGCAAATACCACGACATCGACCTTCCGGAGAACGACTGGAAATACTACCTCAGCCTGTCGGCGAAGGCTTCCGAAGAGTTCATCACCAACAGCGGCTACGGACTCTACACATCGGGCGGCACGCAGACCGCCTACCGCGATCTGTTCGTGTCGGAAGACGCCCAGCAGATCGAGGTCGTCCTCGCCCGCGATTACAACAAGGGGCTAAGCGTATTCCACAACAGCACCTTCTACTCGCTGAACACCTCCTACGGCCGTCCGGGGCTGACGCGCAAGATCGTCGCCAGCTATCTGATGGCCGACGGCACGCGCTTCACGGACAAGGCGGGCTGGGAAACGATGGAGTTCCGGGACGAGTGCCGGAACCGCGATCCGCGTCTGGCGCAATCGATCCGCACGCCGGGTTACACGCGCATCAACTCCACCAAGGTCGAAGTGCCGAGCCTGTCGACCTGCATGACGGGCTATCAGCCCATCAAGTTCGTCGCTCCCGCCGATTTCGGTTCCGACGGGTACAACCTCTCGTACACCGACCTGCCGATCATCCGCACGGCCGAGATCTACCTCAACTACGCCGAAGCCAAAGCCGAGCTGGGTACGCTGACGCAGGCCGACATCGATCTGTCGATCAAGAAACTGCGCGATCGCGTAGGTATGCCCAATCTGGACATGGATCACGCCAACGCCAACCCCGACCCGTACCTTTCGGCCCCTGAGACAGGCTACCCCAACGTGACAGGGCCGAACAAAGGCGTACTGCTCGAAATCCGCCGCGAGCGCACCATTGAACTGCTTCAGGAGGGCCACCGTTACTACGACCTCATCCGCTGGAAAGAAGGCAAGGCCTTCACGCAGCCGCTGCTGGGCCTCTACATCCCCTCCAAGGGCGAATACGACCTCGACGGAGACGGTACGCCCGACATCTATCTCAAAACCAAGGGAGAGACGCCCTCGACCAAAGCTCCGCTCATCATGGAGATCGATCAGGACATCTTCCTCTCGGAAGGCGATCACGGTTACATCTCGCCCCACAAGAAGAATCCGGGCGAGTGGAACGAAGCCCGTGACTACTACTACCCGATTCCGACCGACGACCGCTCGCTGACCGGCGGTGCCCTGACGCAAAACCCCGGCTGGAACGACGGCCTCGACTTTTAATTCTTAATGCTAACTTCAAAAACGAACGAAACGATGAACATTCTGAAAAAATATCTTACCATCATGCTGCTGCTCGGCCTCACCTGCCCGGCAACGGCCTGCAACAGCAGTTCCTCCTCCGAAGACGAAGTTCCGCCCCATCTGAAACCCGAAAACCCCGAAGAACCCGTCCGGGACTACTATCCCAAGACCGACGGCGCGACACGTCTGGTGACCTACAACGTCGGCGTCTTCACCAAGTACGTCAGCGACGGCAGCTACCAGATGATCGCCGATATGATGACCGAGGGCAAAGCCGATCTGGTGGGCATCAGCGAACTGGACAGCTGTACGGTTCGCACCGGCAGGGTCTTCCAACTCAAGAAGTTCGCCGAGTTGATGGGCAAGGAGTGGAGTTACGAATATTCGCGGGCGATGGCCTATCAGGGCGGAGCCTACGGCGACGGAATCGCCAGCCGTGAGAAACCCGTTCGTGCCTTTGCCGCTCCGCTGCCGAAGGGCGACGGCGCCGAACCCCGCGTGATGGTCGTCGTGGAGTTCGAGAAATACGTCTTCGCCACCACCCACCTCGACCATGTATCCTCGCTGGCTCAGGCAGGGCAGGTCGATGAAATCAACAAGGTCATCGAACGAGAATTCGGCGGCTCGAAGAAACCCGTCTTCCTCGGCGGCGACTTCAACGCCCGTCCCGATTCGCCCACCATTTCCAAATTGAAGACGGACTGGACGATCCTGACGCCCCACGGTGCGAGCGACTTCACCCACTCTTCGCAGGCGCCGGACAAATGTATCGATTACATCCTGTTGTGGAACGGCAACGGCGCGAAGTGCGAAGTGGTCGGCACCAAGATCATGCTCGACTTCAACAAAGGCGACATCAAGAGGGCCTCGGATCATATTCCCGTGCTGGTCGATGTCAAATTCTAATGCTGAGACGAACTCTTAAACGCAAACGATTATGAAACGATATGCGAACATGCGTCTTCTGGCCGCCGTCGCCCTGCTCATCGCAGCGGCGGGCTGCAAGGAGGACGAAGGTCCGACGCTCGGGCAGCCTGCCCTGCTGAGCATTCAGGACGCCACGGCCGACGCCGAAGTGATTACGGTGGAAAGCCCCAAGAAGCAGACCCTCGACATCCGCGTGGAGGCCGAGCAGATCAGCGGCAACTACATAACCGTCGTATTCAAGACTGCCCCCGAACTGGTCGGGACCTATAACGCGGCGCACGGAACCTCATACAAGCTCTGCCCCTCGGAGGCCTACGAATTTTCGACCGCCGAAGTCATGCTGCCCCGTTACAACACGCTCTCCTCGACGATGAAAGTGGAGCTGTTCAGCGAGCGCATGCCCGACGAGGAGCCGTATCTGTTGCCGATCACCATCGATTCGATCAAGGGCGACTCGCAGGCGACGGTCTCGCCGACGGGCAGTGTCCGTTACATCCTCTTCAACAAGCTCGTCAAGCCGGGACCGCCCGCACCCGTGCTGCTCGAACGCAGCGGATGGAAGGTGCTCGCCGCCCCCAAAGCCAAGCCCAACTACGAAGTGGAGAAGATGTTCGACGAAGACATCAACACCTTCGGCTACTGCAACGCCGACGAAGAGAAAGCCGATCCGCCTTACGACTTCGTCATCGATCTGGGCAAAGAGGTGACCGTACGCGGCTTCCAGTTCAATCAGCGCTACATGACTACCGGCAAACCGGAGGACGGCGCACGCTACGGCATCGCCCACTTGGAGGTTTGGACCGCGAAGGAGATCGCCGGCGACGGCCTCGGCGCAGCGAACGACGCCAACTGGACCTACACCCAGACATACCGCGACAACCGGACCGATCCCGACTCGCCGCTGGATCCGATGGGGGTGGTCATCAGTCCGATGCTCGACGACTACCAGCATGCGCGTTACGTCCGGCTGCGCATTCACGCCAGCTATACGAACAAGACTTATAACCCGACTTTCCGGGGATGGTGTATCGCAGAACTGAATGTCTGGGGTAACAACGAACTGCTCGAATAATGCGTCTGGACTTGCAAAGGGACCTGCTGGAGTGTTTCAGCAGGCCCCTTGTTTAACGCAGTCCCGATTGCAAGCGTTCCGCATTCCGCAGGATAACAGAAACTGAATAATTTCGAAATGAAAAAATTCATACGTTCCGCATCCGTTTTATCCCCGAAAATGTCTATCTTTATTTGTCTGAATTTCTTTTAGCGATACGATGAGGCCGGAAAACGAACACGACATGGTTTTGTGGAAACACATCAGCCGAGGGAGGGGGGGGGAACCGCCGCTTTCAGGGAGTTGTTCGACCGTTATTACGCCCCGCTTTGCAGGTTCGCGGCCTGTTGGTTCCGCGACCGCACCTCTGCCGAGGAGATTGTATTGGACACCTTTACGCACATCTGGCAGCATGCCGGGGAACTCCGTATCTCGACTTCCGTCCGGGCCTATCTGTTTCGCGCCGTGCGTAACCGCGCGCTCAACCGGCTTCGCGACGAACGAACCGGCGGAATTCCCATTGGGAAGGGTTCTGAACCGCTCTTCACGAATCCGGAAGCATTGCAGCTTGAAGCCGACGAAATGCTGTTGCTGATCGCCGAAGTGGTCTCGCAACTGCCCGACCGCTGCCGCGAAGTATTCCGCAAAAGCCGTGAAGAGGGGCTTTCCAACGCAGCGATCGCCAACCAGATGCGGATTTCGGTCAAGACCGTCGAAGCGCAGATCACCAAAGCCCTGAGACGCATCCGCGAAACGCTGCTCCGCACGTGATCTTCTCTCCGGACTTTCCGGACACTCCCGCCGAATGACCGTCTAATGACCGCCGAAGACCGGCCGGAAACCCGCATCGGTTGACCACTTCGATGCGGATGCCTTGCGCCAGCGCGTTGGTCGTGGCGAACGTGTGGCGGCCCATGTGGTAGGTGACCGCCTTGTCGATTCCGACCTCGACGGCGATTCTTTTCAGGATGCGGTTACAGTAGGCGATGTCGGGCACAGGCAGTACGAGGTTCGTTCCCGCGACCTCGCGTCTGTATTTGTCGATGATGCGTTTGGTAATGCCGCACAGTTTGATTTTGAACGGCATGTTGGTCTTCTGCCGTTTCTTGACGATTCATAAATCCCCGTCGAAACGTCGGTCCCTCGACGTCCTCCGCACTGCGGTTTGGCATCGGCACTCTTTCCGGCTGCTTCGTTCGCCGCGGAATCCCAAAGTGGGAACGGAACGGTCAGGCACGACGATACGAAGGTGCTCCTGCCGTTTCGGCTTTTACAGGGCTGTGCCTTTTTGCGGAGCGAACAGCCCCGTCATATCCGCTTTTTCGAGGGCGAGGAGCCGTACCTTCCGCTCGATGCCGCCCGCATAGCCCGTCAGGCTGCCGTTGCTCCCCACGACCCGATGGCAGGGAACGATGATGCTGACGGGATTGTGTCCGACAGCGCCGCCTACGGCTTGTGCCGGGACGGTTTTCGAGCCTTGCCGGCGGGCGATTTCACGGGCGATCTCTCCGTAGGTGATCGTCTTCCCGAAGGGGATTTGCCGCAGAATTTCCCACACGGCCAGCCGGAACGGTGAACCTTGCAGGTGCAGGGGCGGCGTCGGTCCCGGATCGTTCCCTCCGAAATAGTTGTCCAGCCAGCGGCGGGTCTGCTCGAATATCGGCAGCATCGTCTCTTCGTGCTGGGCGTCGAGCGTCGCGGCGAAATATTTCTGCCCTTCGAACCAGAGTCCTGTCAGGCCTTCGCTGTCGGCAGCCAGTGTGATCGTGCCGAGCGGTGAGCGGTAGAGGTGGGTGTATTGCATCGTGTCCATGAAAGTTGAGTGGCGATTGGTAGTGTATCATCGTTTGCGTTCGACGTCTGGCAGGAATCCCGTGATGATCCCCATCAGGGGCAGCAGCGCGCTGACGCGGAAGATGAATTCGATGCTGGTTCGGTCGGCCAGCCAGCCGAAGAAGGCCGAACCCAGTCCGCCCAGTCCGAACATCAGCCCGAAGAAGAGGCCGGCGATCATTCCCACTCGGCCGGGCATCAGGTCGGTGGCGTAGACCACGATGGCCGAGAAGGCCGACGAGATAATCAGTCCGACGAGGATCGCCAGCGCCACGGCACTGCCCGATCCGGCGTAGGGCAGCATCAGGGCGAAGGGTGCCGCTCCGAGAATCGACCCCCAGATGACGTATTTCCGTCCGATGCGGTCGCCCAGCGGCCCGCCGATGACCGTGCCTGCGGCCGATGCCGCGAGGAATGCGAAGAGGCTGTATTGCGCGTCCTGCACCGAGAAGGCGAATTTGTCCATAAGGAAGAAGGTGAAATAGTTGGTCATACAGGCGATGTAGAAATATTTCGAGAAAACCAGCACCGTGAGGATCAGCAGCGCACGGCGGATCTTGCGGCGGGGCAATTCGGCTGCTGCGGCTGTTGCGGTTACCGGTGCGGCGGTCGCGGCGTTCAGTTGCCGTTTGTACCAGTTGCCGATGCGGAGGAGGATGCCGATGGCCAGCAGTGCGGCCGGGGCGAACCACATGATCGAGGTCTGGCCGTAGGGAATGACGACGAGCGCGGCCAGCAGCGGCCCGAAGGCGCTTCCGGCGTTGCCGCCGACCTGGAAAATCGACTGTGCCAGCCCTTTGCGCCCGCCCGATGCGAGCTGGGCCACGCGCGACGATTCGGGGTGGAAGATCGACGATCCCCAGCCGATGAGTGCGACGGCCAGAAGGATCGGTGCGAAGCCGGGGGCGAGGGCCAGCGCGAAGAGTCCCGCCAGCGTGAAACACATTCCCGCGGCCAGTGAATAGGGTCTCGGATGGCGGTCGGCATAGCGGCCGACGAAAGGTTGCAGGATCGAGGAGGTCATCTGGAAGACGAGCGTGATGAGACCGATCTGGGCGAACGAAAAACCGAATTTGGCTTTGAGCAGCGGATAGACCGCCGGAATCACCGACTGCATCATGTCGTTGAGCAGATGGGTGACGCTGACGAGCAGCAGGATCGGATAGACCGTGTCGGCGGTCGTTCGCCGGCGCGGTGCGGATATGGGTTTCGTGAGCGTGTCCATCGCGGGGGATCAGGGTTCGTCCAGAATGACGGCGATCGTGTCGAGCGCCTGCTGCACGTCGGTATCGGCGATGTTCCGTGCCAGCCGTGCGTGCGTCGGCTGGGAGGCACGAAAACAGGCCGTGTCACGGTAGATGTGACGAAATCCCTTTTGCAGGTGGCCTGTTGTCGTCCGGTAGAGTTCGCTCAGGATTTTGTTGTGCGTGGCTTCGGCTATGGCTGCATGGAAGGCGATGTCGGCGGCAATGCACCGTTCCAGGTCGCCCGCTTCGGCGGCCGCGCCCCGTTGGGCGAGCAGGGATTCGATCCGCTCCATGTCCTGCGGCGTGCGGCGTGCGGCGGCGCGTTCGACAATGGCCGCTTCCAGAATTTTCCGTACTTCGTCCAGTTCGCGGATATCGGCGCGACGCAACCGCTGCTCCACGAGGGCATCGGACGCTGCGGGGGCTGCAACGAATGTCCCTGCGCCCTGCCGCACGTTCAGGAATCCCCGGTCGGATAGCATCCGTACCGCTTCGCGCACCGTCGAGCGGCCGACGCCGAACATGCGCATCAGCTCCGATTCGGTCGGCAGCCGTTCGCCCGTGCGGAATTTTCCCGCTGCGATACGGCGTTGCAGCCGTTGGGCCAACGTATCGGCCAGCGAGTGTTTGCGAAGGGGCGTTTGCGGACCTGATTTCATCGTATCATCTGATGTTTTACGCAAAGGTAAACGATTTTTTCGAATCGGCGAAATTTCCGGTGCGGAGTTCCGGCGGCGAGTTCGTTCGCAGTGGAAGAACGGATCGCGGGAGTGGGGGGGGGAACGGCAGGAAGCGAGCATGTCGTTTCCTGCCGGAATCCATCGGTCGGCGGCGCCGTTGATCTACTGACGGATAGATACCAGACCGTTCCCGTGCAACCGGCCGGGACGCATCTTCGTGTGCGGCGTACGAAACGACCGGCGGAACGTTCTTCCGCCGGTGCCGATTCCGCCGATGTGCGGTCACTCCTTCTGCTTCGGTTCCTCGCCGTCGCCTCGGGCGCCCTCCTTGAACGAGCGGATGCCCCGGCCGATGCCCTTCATCAGTTCGGGAATCTTGCGGCCTCCGAAGAGCAGCAGTACGATCAGTGCGATGAGGACGATCTCCACGACGCCCAAGTTTCCGAGAAAGAGGATTTTTGCCATATTCGTCAGTTTTTATCCGGTTATCCGGCCGTTTCGAACGTCGCTGCGACCCGTTTCAGATCGTCGACGATCGGCAGGTGTTGCGGGCAGCTGCGTTCGCATTTGCGGCAGCCGATGCATTCCGAGGCGCGTCCGTGCGTCTGGGCCAGGTTGTCGTAGTAGGTCTGCTGGATCGAAAAGAGGTGGTTCACCGACTGGCGGTCGGCGTTGTAGAGCGCGAAGTAGTCGGGAATGGCGATATGCTTCGGACACCCCTCTACGCAGTAGCGGCAAGCCGTGCAGGGGATGGCGATCGCATCGTTGATGATTTTGACGGCTTCGGCCACCGTGGCGCGTTCGGCGTCGTCGAGCGGTCGGAAGTCGTGCATGTAGTCCGTGTTGTCGAGCAGCTGCGCCATCGACGACATGCCGCTGAGAACGGTCATTACGCCGTCCAGACTCGCGGCATAGCGGATCGCCCACGAGGCGGGCGAGAGGTCGGGATGCACGGCGCGGAAGAGTCGTTCGGCGGCGGGCGGAACCGTCGCCAGCGAACCTCCCTTGACCGGTTCCATCACCACGATCGGCTTGCCGTGACGGTGCGCCACGTCGTAGCAGCGGTGCGACTGGATGCTGGGATTGTCCCAGTCGAGGTAGTTGATCTGCAACTGCACGAACTCCGTTTCGGGGTGCGCCGCGAGGATCTCGTCGAGCAGCTCCGCGCTGTCGTGGAACGAGAATCCGACGTGGCGGATACGCCCCTCGGCTTTCATGCGGGCGGCGAAGGCGAAGCTGTCGAAGCGCTCGACGGTGCGGTAGTTCGCGGTGTTGAGATTGTGCAGCAGGTAGTAGTCGAAGTAGTCGACGCCGCATTTCGAGAGCTGTTCGGCGAAGATCCGCTCCTGATCCCCTTCGGATTTGAGGAACATCGTCGGGAGCTTGGTGGCCAGTGTGAAGCTGCTGCGGGGATGACGCTCGACGAGCGCCTCGCGCACGACGCACTCGCTGTGGAAATCGTGGTACATGTAGGCCGTGTCGAAGTAGGTGAAGCCCCGTTCGAGGAAGGTGTCGACCATGCGTTCAACCTCGGCGATGTCCACGGCCTTGAAGTTGCCGGCCTCTGCGAGCGGCAGCCGCATACAGCCGAATCCCAGTTTGCGCATCGTCTTACTTGCGGATTATGAAATTGATGAATGCCCAGCCGCCGAAGATTTGCAGCAACATGCCCGGCAGGCCGATGCGGAAGTCCTGCACGGCGGCGTGGAACGAACCCGTGAGGGCCCATTCGCCCAATGTGCCGGCCGCCTGGTAGAAGAGTACGACGGCTGCCAGCAGTGCGAGCGACGCACGGCGGAAGCGTGCGGCGGCATAGCCTGCGGCGCCGGCCAGCAGCACCGATTTGAGTACGATCGCGGGCAGTGCCGCCGCGGCGGGCATCCCGAAGAGCAGTGCGTTGGCTACGGGCGACGCAAGTGCCGTGAGCAGCCCCGCGCGCCAGCCGTACTTGTAGGCGCCCACGAGCGTGAAGAAGTAGATCGGCAGCCATGTCGGCCCGCCCAGACGGATCGTGTGGAAGAGCTGCGGCAGGACGATGTTGCCCGCGAGGAAGAGGGCGGCCGCCAGATAGGTTTTCGCTTCGCTGTATTCCAGCGAATAGAGTTTTACGGAAGTCGTTTGCATATCACTTTTTTATGAATGGTTGAATGAAAGTTCCGGTATTTCGAGTAATTCGTTAAAAGTGCATGTCCAGACCGCCCAGCACGGTTGCACGCGGCATGGGGAATCCGGCGTTGATCTCATAACGCTGCGCCAGCAGGTTCTCTCCGTCGACGAAGATACGCAATTTGCGCGAGATGCGGAAACCTGCGCGTAGGTTCCACAGGATGAAATTTTCCTGTGCGTCGCTGCCCGTCCCTCCGACGACGATCGAAGTGTAGAGACCCTCCACGTATTGCAGGCCCGTCGAGACCGACCAGCGGCCCTGCGTGAAGGAGGCTCCGACGTGGAGTTTGTGTTCGGGAGCGGCCAGCACGGGATGCTCCATGTGCAGGAAACTGTAATTGGCGTCGACGCTCCATGCCGCCGAGATGCGGTATGCGATTTCGGCTTCGACGCCCGCATTCTCGATCCGGCCGGTGTTGACGTTCATCTGCCGCCCGTCGACGGGCATACGCAGGATCAGGTTTTCGCCGTCGATATAGAAGAGATTGACGCCGTAGGAGAGCCGTCCCTCCCATAGCCGCTGCGAGAGCGACAGTTCGTAGCTCCACAGCCGCTCGGGACGCAGGTCGGGGTTCGCGGGGCGGAACATGTAGAGTTCGCGGATCGTGGGGTAGCGGAATCCTTTGCCGGCCGAGAGCTTGATCTCGGCGCTGCGCGGCAGGTGGAACGAGACACCCGCCTGCGGCACCCACTCGGTGCCCACATGGGAGTGGCGGTCGACGCGGAGCCCCGCATCGAGCGTCAGCCATGTGCCGAGCGACTGTCGGAAGTCGACGTAACCGGCCACCTCGTCCTGCGTCTTGTCGACCTGCGGCTCTTCGTGTCCGTCGAGAAACCGGTTCCACGATTCGCCGCCGAAGTGGAAGTAGTCGAAGCCCACCGTCAGCCGGTTGCCCGCGAAGAGCTGCGCACTCTGGTACCACGACACCCCCAGCATCCGGTCGCGCGAGTTGAACCGGTAGTTGAGCGGTTCGCTGCCCGCGGCATAGCCGTCGTCGATCTTGTGCCGCCCCCAGTTGTAGAAGAGGCTCAGGGCGCCCGACGTGCGGTCGTAGCGGTTGGCCAGGGCGGCGGAGGCCCGTCCGCGCGTGATGCGCGAGTCGTTGTCGATGAGCGGCGCCGTCACCTCGCCCGGATTTGATGCGTTGAAGTGTGTCAGGTTCACGTCGCCCGACAGCGTCCATGCTCTCGAAAGCTCGTATCCCAGCTTGGCGTAGCCGCCGTACTGTTCGAAGCCCATGTCGGCGCGGTGGCCGTCGGTGCGGTTGTAGGAGCCGGTGACGACGCTCGTGAAGCGTCCCTTGCGGATACGGTTCGACAGCTCGGTCTGCAACGTGTTGTAGGAGCCGTAGGCGGCTTGCAGGTCGGTGCGGATGCCCTCCTCGCGCTGCTTGCGCGTGACGATGTTGATGACGCCGCCCATGGCGTTGGAACCGTAGAGTACCGAGGCGGGGCCGCGTACGACTTCGACGCGCTCGGCCAGCATCGACTGGTAGGCGTCGGCGATCGGATGTCCCATGAGCCCCATATACTGCGGATGGCCGTCGATGAGTACCAGCAGGCCCGTAGTCGGCAGCCCCGCCTGCGGTGCGCCGCCGATGCCGCGCAGCGACATGCCGTCCGCCGCTCCGGTCGAGACTCCGTAGCCCATGATCCCGCGCGCGGTGGCGAAGAGCCCCGGCACCTGTTCGGTGAGTATGGGCAGCAGCGATTGCCGGCCGCTGCGTTCGATCGCGGCGCGGTCGACCACCGAGACGGTCATCGGAAGGAGGCGGACGTCGGTTTCGTTGCGCGTGCCCGTAACGACGACCTCCTCGATCGGGTAGACGGGGCGCTGCCGCACGCTGTCGGGCAGCTCGTCGGCGACGGCGGCCGGAACTGCGAACAGCAGCGCGGCTGTCAGTATAGAGTGGAAAAAGGCTTTCATTTTTGTCCTTCGATAAAGTTGCGGATCAGCGGCAGCGCTTCGGCAGCGGTGGCGCAGTCGCGGCAGAGCGTCTCCACGGGGCATTGTCCCGTTCGTGTCCGGTTGACGATATAGGGTACTTCGAGCGTGTAGCTCACGTGTACGGGCGATGCGGCGAGCAGCAGCCGCGCCGGCCGGCTGATGACGTCGGCGTGGAGTTCGCCGACGCCGCCCAGAATCATCAGCGCCGCCGCGCCTTTACCCACCACCTTGTCGGCGACGAAGGCGCCGTCCAGCAGTTCGGGCTCCTCTTCGAGCAGGCGGTAGAGGTCTTTCACGCCCCGTTCGCGGAAGATGCGGGTCACATCGCCGTTGCGGATTACGCACGAGCACGCTTCGATATGCAGCAGGTCGATGAGTTGCAGCCGCTGGTCGTCGGTCAGGAAGGTCGTGTTTCGTTTCATGGTTTGTCGTTTCAGTATCCGAACCGTTCGGCGGCGCGGCGCATCGCCTCGACGATCTCTACGCCGAACGGGCATCGGGGTTCGCACAGCCCGCAACCGATGCACTCCGAGGCGTGGTGCGCGAGCGTGCGGTAGTGTTCGCGCACCGTTTCGGGAATCTCGCCCTGCACTTGCGCGAGGTTGCGGAATTTGTTGACTGCCGCGATGTCGATGCCCGCCGAACAGGGGGCGCAGTGGCCGCAGTACATGCAGTGTCCCCGCCACGAGAAGCGTTCCAGCCCCGTCATCACCGCAGTGTAGTCGCGTTCGGCGGCCGGAGCGCCGCACCACGCCAGCGCCGCTTCGATCTCCGCGCGGCTCTTGCAGCCGACCATGACGGCCGCCACGGCGGGGCGCGTGAGCGCATACTCGATGCACTGCACGGGCGTCAGTGCGCGGCCGAAGGGCGAGTTCGCCTCGCTGAGCAGGTCGCCGCCGCCGTAGACCTTCATCACGTCGATGCCCACGCCCGTGCGCTCGCACAGTTCGTAGAGCCGTTCGCGTTCGGGATCGACGTTGTGCAGCGTGCGGGCATAGCTTTCGTCGGCCCACAGCGCGTCGACGTTCTCGCTTGCGTGTTGCAGGTCGTAGGCCGGATTGATCGAGAACATCAGTACGTCGACGAGTTCTGTTTCGACGGCCATGCGCGCCACGGCGGGGTTGTGGCTGCTCAGACCGATCGAGCGGATGCGTCCCTCGGCTTTGAGCCGCTGGGCAAGCCGGATGATCGGCCCGTCGAAGACCGTGCGCAGGTCGGCCTCGGCGTCGACGTAGTGGATCATCCCCACGTCGAGATAGTCGGTGCGCAATTGCCGCAGCTGTCGTTCGAACGAGTCGGCGCTCTTCTGCGGATCGCGCGTGCGCAGGTATTGGTCGTTCTCCCATACGGTGCAGAGGTGGCCCTGGATGATGAACTCCCCGCGCCGTCCTTCGAGCGCCGCACCGATGTTGGCGCGCAGGTCGGGGTTCGACGAGTAGATGTCGACGAAGTTGATGCCGTGTCCGATCGCGAAGTCGAAATCGGCCTTCACCTCTTCGGCCCGCTTGTGCATGAAGCCCTCGCAGCCGAGTGCCACGGCGCTCACGCGGAGCCCCGTTCGTCCCAATGTCCGGTATTCCATAGGCCGTCAGAATTCCCTGTTCTGTTTGAGGTCCTCGACGAAGCGGTCGATTCGCTGCATCTGCGCGGGGATGTCGATGTTCTGCGGACAGTGCGGCACGCATTGGTTGCAGCCGATGCAATGGTCGGCCTGCCGCAGGCGCGGCACCGAACGGTCGTACCCCACCAGAAAGGCGCGCCGTGCCTGCCGGTAGGCGCTGTCGCGCGACGACGAGGGCATCCGTCCTTCGTTGATGCACTTGTTGAAGTGGAGCAGAATGCCCGGGATGTCGAGCCCGTAGGGGCAGGGCATGCAGTACTTGCAGTCGTTGCACGGAATGGTCGGGTAGCGCAGCAATGCCTGCGCCGTCTCTTCGAGGAATTCGCGGTCGGCGTCGGTCAGCTCGTCGAGCGGCGAGAAGGTGCGCAGGTTGTCCTGCAAGTGCTCCATGTAGGTCATGCCGCTCAGTACGGTCAGCACGCCGGGAAACGATCCCGCGAAGCGGAAGGCCCACGAAGCGACGCTCTGCTCGGGGCGGCGCTGGCGGAGTTTGGCGGCGATGTGGTCGTGTACGTTCGACAGGCGTCCGCCCAGCAGCGGTTCCATGATGACGGCCGGAATGCCGCGCGGCTCAGTTCGCCGTAGAGGTATTCGGCGTCGGTGTTGCGCGTGTTGACCTCCTTGGCGTGGCGCCAGTCGACGTAGTTGAGCTGGATCTGCACGAAATCCCACCGGTAGCGGTCGTGCTCCGCGAGCAGGCGGTCGAAGACCGCGATGTCGCCGTGGTAGGAGAATCCGAGATTGCGGATGCGTCCCGCCTCGCGTTCGGAGAGCAGGAAGTCGAGGATGCCGTTGTCGATGTAGCGTGCTTCGAACTCCTTCATTCCGCCGCCCATTCCCACGCCGTGCAGCAGCAGGTAGTCGATGCGGTCGACCTGCAACTCCTTGAACGAGTTGCGGTACATGGCCATCGACGCTTCGCGGCTCCACGTGGAGGGGGCGAAGTTCGAGAGCTTGGTGGCGATGTAGTAGCTGTCGCGCGGATGGCGTTTGAGAGCGATGCCCGTGGCGCGCTCCGAGCGTCCCTTGCAGTAGGCGGGCGAGGTGTCGAAGTAGTTCACGCCGTGGGCGATGGCGAAGTCGACCAGCCGGTTGACCTCCTCCTGGTCGATCTCGTCGGCGCCGTCGCGTGCGCTGCCGCCGCTGAGGGTCGGCCAGCGCATGCACCCGTAGCCCAGCAGCGATACCTTCTCGCCCGTCTTGGGGTTGATGCGGTAGGTCATCCGGTCGGTCGGAATCTCGCCCTGCGCCGTGCGGTCGCCCGTTGCGGCGTTGCGGCGCAAATCGCATCCGGTCAGTGCGGCGGCCGTGGCGGCCGTGCCGACGCCCAGCCGTTTGAGGAATTCGCGGCGGGCCATGCCTTTCTTATCGTTGGTCTCCATGGGTTTCGGGGGTTAAATGGTTCGGTGGCGTTCGTGCCCTTCGACGTAGATCGCGCTGAACGGGCGTGCCGGACAGAGGTTTTCGCAGGCGCCGCAGCCGATGCAGCGCTCGGTGTTGACGACCGGAATCTTCGGCGAGTCGGGATCGGCGGTGTCGGACGGAACCATCGTGATGGCCTCCGACGGGCAGTGGCGGGCGCAGTTGCCGCAGTCGACGCCGTCGGTCAGGGGCACGCAGTTGGCACGTATCCAGACGGCATGGCCGATCTGCACGGACGACTTCTCGGCCGCCGTCACGGGGAGGATCGCTCCTGCGGGGCAGACCTCGGAGCACTTCGTGCATTCGGGGCGGCAGTAGCCGCGTTCGTAGGACATTTCGGGCTGCATCAGGGACGTGAGTTTTTCCGAGGGCCGCAGCACGCCGTTGGGACAGACGGCCACGCAGAGCTGGCAGCCGGTGCAGTGGTGCGCCATGTTGCGCAGGCTCGCGGCGCCGGCCGGGACGATCGGCGTCGCACGGCGGGGAATTTTTTTCTGTTCGATGACGGCCAGCCCGCCGTCGGTGAGCTTCTCCTGTGCACGGAGTGCCGTGTGTGCGGCGAATACGCCCGTAAGCGACAGAAAACTGCGGCGCGAAAGACCGGCGGGGTTCTCCTCTCTTCCCGACTCTCTCTTCTCTTCCTTCACCGGCTTGCGGGTTTTCGGCCGCAGTTCGTAGGCGATGGCGTTTTTGTGACAGGTGTCGATGCAGTCCATGCAGACCACGCAGCGGCTGTAATCGATCCGGTGGTGTTCGACGTCGATGCACGACGCCTTGCAGTTGCGTGCGCAGCGGTTGCAGCCGACGCACTTTTCGGTGTCGATCACGGGGCGCAGCAGCGAGAAGCGCGCGAGGAAGCCCAGCACCGTACCCACGGGACAGACGGTGTTGCACCACGTGCGGCCGTTGCGCCAGGCCAGCACGGCGATGAGGACGAAAGTCGCGGCCGCTACGGCGAAGGTCGCCGCACTGCGCACCCAGACGTCGGTGCGATAGAAGGCGTAGCTGTCGATGCGTTCGGCGAAGTAGGCCAGCAGGTTGTTGCCCCATCCCCAGAGCGGAGCCAGCAGGTTCTGCGCGATGCGGCCGTAGGCGCTGTAAGGGGCCAGCAGGGCGACCAGTGAGCCGATGCCTGCCGCGAGTGCGGCGATGAAGAGGGCCAGCACGGTGTAGCGCAGCGCCGTTTTCGCGGGCGAGTAGCGGAAGCGGTTCTTCGTGCGTCGGCCGGCAAGGTGCGATATGCCGTCCTGCATCACGCCCAGCGGGCAGACGACCGAGCAGTAGACGCGGCCGAAAAGCAGCGTGGCGACGACGAGCGCCGCTACGACGCCGACGTTCACGGCCAGCAGGGCCGGCAGGAACTGGATGCGTGCCAGCCAGCCGAACCATGCGTGGAGCGTGCCGGTGAAGTCGAGAAAGAGCAGCGTGACGAGCGTGAAGCAGACGACGGCCGCTGCGATTCTGAGTTTGCGTAGCATTCGATTCGGTTTTGGTTGTTCGTTGTTTTCCGTTCAGGGGCAAAGATAGGAAAATCCGGATGACGACCGATGCGTTGTCTGTATTTCCAACGGTCGTTTTATGTGTTTTTGTGTTCGTCCGCAAAAATAGCCTTCATCGGTTTCGGTGGGCTCTCCAACGTCTGCCGCCCTGCGCGGCGGATTGCGACTCGTATTCGCCCGCGCGGTTCCGACCGTCGGCGTGCCGTCCGCACTCAGCGTCCGGCCGCCTCGACGAGCTGTCGGATTTCGCGGTCGGCCTGCGCTGCACCGCTGCCGCGGACGGGGACGCCGCTGCGCACGGTCGCGCCGGGGCAGAGTCGTCGGATGTCGGCTTCGCTGCGGCCCATGCGGCTCCCTTCGTGCGTCATGAAGGGGATGAGGGTCTTGCCCGTGAAGTCGTGCGCTGCGAGGAAGGTCGCGACGGGCGGTGCGACGGTCGACCACCAGCAGGGCGAACCGATGTAGATCACGTCGTATCGCCCGGCGTCGGGCAGGTCGGTTTTCAGCGCCGGACGGTAGTCCGCGGCGATCTCGCGTCTGGCCTGATCGACGACGGCGCGGTACTCCGCGGGGTAGGGCTTCTGCGGGACGATTTCGAAGAGATCGGCACCCGTGGCCGCAGCGATCCGTTCGGCCACGGCGCGCGTGTTGCCGCTGTGGGAAAAGTAGGCCACCAGCACTTTTTTATCGTTCGGCGCCGTTTGGGCGTCGCCGCTCTCGGCGGCAGCGAAGAGGGTGGTGAGCGTCAGAAGAATCGTTTTCGTTTTCATGGTTCTTGTTCTTGTCGTTTGTCTGCCGGTCGGTGCCTCCCGACCAGCGTTTCATCTGCAAAGATAGGGCGGCGGATCATGCCGGACGATAGACGGATTACGGAGATTCTTACCATTTTTACCGCTCGGAACAGTCGGCCGGACAGCCGGTTGCGCAATGCGTCAGTTGATGTTTCTGTACCTGTTGGGAGTGCAACCGACCACGTTCTTGAAGAGTCTGGTAAAGTGCGCGGGGTATTTGAATCCCAGTTCGTAGGCCACCTCGGCGATCGAGCGCGCGGGGTCGGCGATGCGCTCCTTGGCCGCGTCGATGAGCCGCAGGCGGATGTGCTCCTGCGCCGTCTTTCCCGTCAGGCGTTTGACCAGGTCGCCGAAGTAGTTGGCCGACAGGTGGAGCTCCTGCGCGCAGTACTGCACGGTGGGCAGCCCTTCGGTCTGGGGTTTGTCGGAGAGGAAATAGTCGTCGAGCGTGCGTTCGAAGCGCGCCAGAATATCCTTTCCCGCCACGTCGCTGCGCGTGATGAACTGGCGGTCGTAGAAGCGCACGCAATAGTTGAGGAACATCTCGATGTTGTTCACGACGAGCGTGCGGCTGTGGCGGTCGATGGCGTGCTGCAACTCGTGGCGGATGTTGTGCAGGCAGTCGAGGATCGTGCGCCGCTCCTGCTCCGAGAGGTGGAGCGCTTCGCGCACCTCGTAGGAAAAAAAGGTGTAGTTGCGGATGTTGCGCCCCAGCTGCGTACCGCGCAGCAGATCGGGGTGGAAGAGGAGCGCCCAGCCTTTGGGCTGGCGCAGCTGCCCGTCGTCCTTCGCGCCGAAGACCTGTCCGGGTGCGAGACAGACGAGCGTTCCTTCCTGATAGTCGTAGGTCTGGCGGCCGTAGATCATGTCGCCGCACTTCACGTCTTTGAGGAAGATGGCATAGACGCCGAAGGAGCGCAGCGAGGAGCGGATGGGTCGCACTTCCGAGAAGTCGATGACGCTGACGAGCGGATGCAGCGTCTCGCAGCCCAGCGAGTCGTTGTAGTCGAAGACGTGGTCTACTCTTACGATGTCGTTCATCATTCTGTGCGGATTTAATTATCGATGTCGATCAGTTCGTAATCGGGATCGCCCAGCCCGATCGCGGCCGCGTGGTCGAGCGTGTGGGTGCCGTGGCGCGACTCGATGCGCTCGATCAGGTGGACTTTGCCGGGATCGTCCGATGCGTAGACCAGGTCGACGCAGGCCTTGTCCAGCGCCACGGGGTCGGTCGAGGCGAGGATGCCGATGTCGCCCATTTCGGGTGCCGCAGGGTGGGCGTCGCAGTCGACCGAGAGGTTGTTCATCACGTTGATGTAGAGGATCCGCTCCCCGCAATGGTCGGCGACGGCCTTGGCCGCTTCGGCCATCGATTCCAGGAAGTCGTCCTGCGGGGGCAGGGCGCTCCACATCTCGGCGGCGTTTTTCGTCTTGCCGGCCGAGTGGATCCACGCCTTGCCCGCCGACGAGGCGATGCCGATCGAGATGTTCTTGATCGCGCCGCCGAAGCCGCCCATCGCGTGCCCCTTGAAGTGCGACAGCACGACCGTGAAATCGTAGTTCAGAAAGTTTTTGCCCACGTAGTCCTCCGCGAGGTGCCGTCCGCCCTCGACCGGAAGCGCCGTTTCGCCCTCGGCGTCCATGATGTCGACCGCGGCGATGGCGGTGAAGCCGTGGTCGGCAGCCGCTTTGAGATGGTCGGCCGTGCGGGCGCGTCCGCCGCCGTAGGCGGTGTTGCACTCGACGATCGTGCCGCCGACCTTGCGTACCAGCGGTGCGACGAGCGCCGGTTGCAGGAAGTGGTGTCCGCCCGGTTCGCCCGTCGAGAGTTTGACGGCCACCCGCCCCGTGGCTTCGCGGCCGAGCGCTTCGTAGATGCGCACCAGCGCCTCGGGCGTGATCGTGCGCGTCAGGTAGACCTTGGGATTCGCGGTCTTCTCCTGCGGCGGGTTGTCGTTCGCGCGGGCCCGCCCTCCGCAGGGGCCTGCGCACAATGTCAGCGACAGGAATGTCGTCATCCAGATTCTTTTCATCGTATCGTTGAATTTCGTTTTTCGTTTTCCCGCCTCGGCAATTCGAGTAAACTCGATTGCACTCGGCTTAACGAAAAGGTTCGTTTTTTCGATCGGTTCCGTCGTCTTCGGGCGCAAGTCCGGCGACGCCTTCGGTTCCGACACTGCAAAAATAGCGCATCGGCGCTTCCGGTCCGTTATACGGATCACGGATTGTCTTACCATTATTACGGTTGTCGCGTAAAAACCGAAAAAATGCGTAACTTTGCGAAGGTCTCAAAATGCCGCGATCATGGAGAACGTATTGAAACTGGATCGTGTCGAACAGTATAACGATCTGGTGCACTATCCGACGCTGCACCCGCTCGTCAGCGTCATCGACTTTTCGCAGTGTCCGCTCTGTGAGCGCGTCCGGTTCTGCGTGGGGTTCTACACGGTATTTCTCAAAGATGTCAAGTGCGGCGATATCCAGTACGGCCGTCGCACCTACGACTATCAGGAGGGGACGCTCGTCTTCCTCGCCCCGGGGCAGTGCGTCGGGTTCGACAATCGGGGCGTGAAATTCCAGCCCAAAGGCTGGGCGCTTCTCTTCCACCCCGATCTGCTGCGCGGCACGCAGCTGGGGCGCAACATCCGCAACTACACCTTTTTTTCCTACGAGGTGCGCGAAGCGCTCCACCTCTCGGAGCAGGAGCGGCGCACGATCCTCGACTGCCTACACAACATCCGCCACGAGTTGCAGCACGCCATCGACCGCCACAGCCGCACGCTGATCGTGAGCAACATCGAGATGTCCCTCAACTACTGCGTGCGCTTCTACGACCGCCAGTTCATCACGCGCAGCGACGTGGCGGGAAAGGATATTCTGGCACGCTTCGAACGCACGCTCGACGACTATTTCCTCTCCGACAAACCCCAGACCGAAGGGCTGCCCACCGTGCAGTACTGCGCGCAGGAGCTCCACCTGTCGGCCAACTACTTCGGCGACCTGGTCAAACGCCTGACGGGAAAGACGGCGCAGGAGCACATCCGCCTGCGGCTCATCGACGCGGCCAAGGAGCGCATCGCCGACCCCGCGCGCTCGATCGCCGAGGTGGCCTACGAACTGGGATTCAAATACCCTGCGCACTTTACCAGACTCTTCAAGAACATGGTCGGTTGCACTCCCAACAGGTATAGGAGTCGTTTCGACTGAGTGCTCGGGAGTTCCGGTAAAAAAAGAATCTTACAAAATCGATAGATATCATGTATCCTTTGAAATTCGAACCTTTCCTGCGTCCCATGATCTGGGGCGGCGAGAAGATCGCCGCCTACAAGGGCGTTGAGACCTCTGTGCGGTCGATCGGCGAGAGCTGGGAGCTGTCGGGCGTCGCCGGACACGAATCGATCGTCGCCGAGGGGCCCTGCAAGGGTGTTTCCCTGCCGGAGCTGATCGACCGCTACGGCGCCGAACTGGTGGGAAAGAGCAATTACGAACGTTTCGGCAACGAATTTCCGCTGCTGGTCAAATTCATCGACGCCCGCGAGGATCTCTCGATTCAGGTACACCCCGACGACCGTCTGGCGTGGGAGCGTCACCGGATGCACGGCAAGACCGAGATGTGGTACGTCGTTTCGGAGACGGGCGGCGCCAGTCTGCGTATCGGTTTCGACCGCCGCGTGGATGCCGAAACCTATGCCGCGGCGGTAGCCGACCATACGATCTGCGACCTGCTGCGCGACCATCCCATCGCTGCGGGCGACGTCTTTTTCCTGCCGGCGGGGCGTGTCCACAGCATCGGCGCCGGCGCTTTCATCGCCGAGATCCAACAGACGTCGGACCTGACCTACCGCATCTACGACTACGACCGGCCGGGGCCCGACGGCAAGCCGCGCGAACTCCATACCGAGCTGGCCAAGGAGGCGATCGACTACACCGTGCCGGACGACTACCGCACGCACTACGAGCGGATCCGCAACAAGGACACGGAGCTGGTCGCCTGCCCCTATTTCACCACGCACCTCTGCGACGCCACGTTCAGCGTGCTGTGCGACTATTCGGCGCTCGATTCGTTCGTGGTGCTGATCTTCGTCGCAGGTGCGGGCGAGTTGGTCGATTCCGAAGGGAACCGTGTGGCGGTACGGCAGGGTGAGACCGTGCTGATCCCCGCCTCGACGCGGCAGGTCACGCTGTTGCCGGGACACGGGGGACTGCGCTTCCTGAGCAGCTACATCGAAACGCCCGAAGAGTAGCCGATCCTTCCGATCACCGGAACGCCGTGCGGCGCAATACCTCCATCGCCTCTTCGAATTCGTTGGGGTAACGCTTCATGCCCGTCCCCTCCTTGCTCCGCATGACGATCGTCTGCGTGCGGCAGAAGCGGAATCCGAGGCTGCGGTAGAGCCGCAGCGCCCGGTGGCTCCATGTCTGCGTATGCAGCAGGATCGCTTCGCCGGGGGCGAGTCGTACGGCCCGTCGTACCGCCGCCGTGGCGATCGCACGTCCCAGACCCCGTCCTTGGTGGGCGGGTTCGACGGCCACCCATTGGAGTTGTAGCTGACGCAGCGATGCCTCCTCTTCCGTCCATGTCGTCGCCGTTGCGACGGGTTCGTCCTGTTCCGTGACGACGAAGAGGCACTGCAAGGCGGCTTCGGGCAGGTAGACGCGCTCGAAATAGGCGCGCGCCGCCGCTTCCTCGGAGAACTCTCCGACCGAGGTTTCGATGCGAGCCCAGTGGCGTTCGTCGCCCGGCACGAAGGGGCGGATGCGATAGCCCGCAGCAGGAGCGGGCGGAGCGAGCCGTTCGGCGACGGCGGCTTCCATGCGCATGATGATGCTTTTGTAAGGGAGCGATTTGTCGAGCATGGTATCTGATTCTGCATGTATGTTTTTCGGCCTCTCCGGCATCGCGAAGAGCGCGCTCCGCACCGCTTGTGCGGAGCGTTCCGATTAGGGCCGGATCGGGAGTATGCGGCCTGTTCCGTTGCCGGGCGCTGCCGCGGTTCAAAGTTAACGATTTCGTTCCGGTTACCGAATCCGGCAGCGATTTTTCGGCTCGGAGGGCGCGGATTTGCGGTTTCGAAAGGTAATTCGTCTCGAAATCGGATAAAATAATCTTTTATTTGTAAATATACAGTGGAAAATTTTGTAATCTGAATTTTAGTTTCTATATTTGTTTCGTCATGAAAGTTTTGGGTTGAAAAACCGAAATCTTTCTTCGGCAAGTTTGCATATAGGTTGATAATTATGTAAGGGGGCATCGGCCGGACTGAATCAGTCCGGCCGATGTTTTTGCGTTCCGGAGGGATCATTTCGAAACGAAAAGAGAACCTGCGACGAAGTGCCGCAAGCTCTCTCTTTTCGCTGTGCACGGCAGCGGTCAGACTTTCAGGAAAATCCGCTTTTTATAGAGGAAATAGAGGAAGAGCCAGCTGACGAGCAGATAGCCCGTGCTGGCGACGACCGGTGCCAGCGCCTCCGGCATCTTCGCGGCCAGACCGCCGAAAAAGAAAGCGGAGATCCCCTTGAAATCGACGATGCGCTGCGCCATGTAGATCGTAATCGAGTTGAGCCCGATCACCTGGAACGGCAGCACCCAGCCCTTGTATCCCTTGACGTCGATGATCCAGTAGAAGAGGGCGAACATGCCGAGCGAGTATCCTGCGACGACGCAGACGAACGAGCTGGTCCACAGCTTCTTGTTGATCGGGAAGCTGAGATCCCACAATATGCCGACGAGCGTGAAGGCGACAGCGGCCAGCGCCATGTAGAGTGCCTTGCGATTGCCGGAGAGGCGTTGTTCGGAGAGGCGGACGAACTCTCCGGTGAGCATTCCGAGCATCGCCGTGGCGACGGCCGGCACCGTGGAGAGCAGCCCCTCGGGATCGAAGATCTTGTTGTGGAGCTTGCCCGGCAGCAGCAGCCGGTCGATGTAGCCCACGATCGTTCCCTCCATCGAATAGACGTCGGCGCCCGCCGGAGCGTCGGGAGCGGGGACTAAGGCCAGCAGCGCCCAGTAGCCGACGAGGATCGCGCCGACGATTCCGATGCGGGTGCGGGTGCGGAAGTTGAGGAACAGCATCGCGGCGAGCGCCCACGCCAGGCCGATACGGCCCAGTACGCTGGCCGTGCGCATCGGCCAGTCCAACCGGAAGAGACCGTTGTAGATCAGTCCGAAGAGGATGAGCAGTGCGCCCCGTTTCAGAATCTTGCGGTAGAGGTCGCCCTGCGTCGCCCCCAGCGATCGCTGCTTCGCGAGCGAAAAGGGATAGGAGATGCCCGCGATGAAGAGGAAGAGCGGGAAGATGGTGTCGTGATGCGAGAAGCCGTGCCATGCGGGATGGCTCATCGATTCGGCGACGGCTGCCGATACGTCGCCCGGAAAGAGATGGCAGACGTTGACGACGAGCGTTGCGAAGCCCATGATGAAGAGCATGTCGAAGCCTCTCAGGGCGTCGAGCGACAGCAGGCGTTGGGAGAGTTTGGGTTCATTCATAAAGTTAGGGTTATAAGGTTGAATTTCATTCTTCGTTTTCTCGCCTCGGCATAGTCCGAACGAATCCGGCTCCGCCCCGTTTGCCGACCGGCTGTTTTTGCGTGGGAACATCCTCTGCTGCAGAGGGGTTTCCGCCGGTCGGGGAGCGGGTCAGCCGTTGATGACCTTGACCTGTTCGTGGACGGACTCTTCGTGGATGGCTTGCAGCAGGGTCTTGACGAATTCGGGGTTGATACCCAGCTCGACGGCCTGCGCGCCGCGTTTGTTGAGGATTTCGTCGTAACGCTTGGCTTGCAGGATCGGCATACTGTGCTCTTTCTTGTACTGCCCGATCTCGCGCGAGATGCGCATGCGCTTGGCCATGAGTGCCAGCAGTTCGTCGTCGAGCCGGTCGATCTGCTGCCGCAGTTCGGCCAGCGGTTCGGTGGTCTGGGTCGTTTCGCGCACGACGAGCGTATGCAGCATGAAGCAGAGCACGTCGGGGGTCACCTGCTGTTGTTTGTCGCTCCACGCCTCGTCGGGGGTGCAGTGCGATTCGACGATCAGCCCGTCGAAGCCCAGGTCCATGGCCTCCTGCGAAAGCGGCGCTATCAGTTCGCGTTTACCGCCGATGTGGCTCGGATCGCACAGCAGCGGCAGTTGCGGCAGCCGGCGGCGCAGTTCGATCGGGATGTGCCACTGGGGCAGGTTGCGGTAGATCGTGCGGTCGTAGCTGCTGAATCCGCGGTGGATGGCTCCCAGCCGCCGTAGGCCGGCGTTGTAGAGACGTTCGATGGCGCCGATCCAGAGTTCGAGATCGGGATTGACCGGATTCTTGACCAGCACCGGAATGTCCACGCCGCGCAACGCTCCTGCCAGTTCTTGCATGGCGAAAGGATTGGCCGAGGTGCGGGCGCCGATCCACAGCAGGTCGACCCCCGCTTTGAGCGCTTCGAAGACGTGGCGCTCGGTGGCCACTTCGGTCGAGACGTACATGCCGGTTTCGGCCTTGACACGTTGCAGCCAGCGCAGTCCTTCGACCCCCACGCCCTCGAATCCGCCGGGCTTGGTGCGGGGTTTCCAGATGCCGGCGCGGAAGATCTTCACCTCCTGCGCGGCGAGCGCGCGGGCGGCCGCGAGCACCTGCTCTTCGGTTTCGGCACTGCACGGGCCGGCGATTACGAGCGGCCGCCTGGCCGGGATGCCGGGAAGTATGATGGGTTGCAGATCGTTCATTTCCATAATCTTATCGGGGTATTTATTCGTTGAATGCGGCGTATTCGCCCAGAATTTTGAAATCTTTGGTCAACGGGGTGATCGCGTCGATCGACTGCCGGTAACGGGTGTAGTCCGCAAAGGATACGTCCACGTAGAAGCGGTACTCCCATTCGCAGCCGATAATGGGCATCGACTGGATTTTGGTGAGGTTGATGTCGTAGAACGAAAGGATGGTCAGTACTTTGGAGAGGCTTCCCTGGGTATGCGGCAGGCTGAATACGAGCGATGCCTTGTCGGCGCGGGCGGAACCCGTGTGGCGGTCGGCGTGGTAGCGGTCGGCCAGCAGCAGGAAGCGCGTGAAGTTGCGTTTGTTGGTCTCGATACCCTCTTCGAGAATCTCCAATCCGTAGCGTTCGGCCGCCAGCCGGCCGCAGATGGCGGCGTGTCCCGTGAGACGGCGTTCGGCGATCTCGGCGGCGCTGCCCGCCGTGTCGTCCCGCTCGACGGCTTTGAGCTGCGGGTGGGCTTTGAGGAATTCGCCGCACTGCATCAGGGCGATCGGGTGGGAGTTGACTTCGCTCAGCTCGTCGAGCCGTTGGCCGGGAAGGGCCGCCAGCACGTGCGAGATGCGCAGTTTGCATTCGCCGATGATCTGCGATTCGCTGCGGCGCAACAATTCGTGATTCTGCAACAGACTGCCGGCGATGGTATTTTCGATGGCGACGATGCCCAGCAGCGATCCTTCGTGCCGCATCCGTTCGAACTGCGCCTCGAACGTCCGGCAGGGGACGATCTCGATCGGCTCGTCGCCGAAATAGCGCCGTGCGGCCTCTTCGTGGAAACACCCCGGCTCGCCCTGAATGGTAACCTGTTTCATCCGTAGTGTCAATAAAAAATCCCGTTCGCGGCGGAACGGGATTCATACGTTATTCATTTCGTAATCGATTCAGACCATACAACCCCGTTCTCTATCTGCTAAAATAGAAAAAGCTGAAAAAGTTGTATGCAAAACCGAATGACTGCATGTCTTCAATCGTCTGTATGGAACAAAAGTACGAAAAAGTCCGGAAGATGCAAATTTTTTCGGAGTTTTTTTACGAAGGCGGCGAAAATCCCTGCGGCCTTCCTGACGGTGTCCCGGCGAAAAAAGAGTTCCCTCCGCCGGAGGGAACTCGAACCGGCCGGTCGGCCGGCGGAAATCGGAGAGAAGGAGGCGCAGGGCGTTATTTGATGATCCGGTCGAGCTGGTCGATCGTGCGTCGCAGTTCGGCGTCGGTTACGGTGTAGTCCTGCAACTTGTCCGCGAAGTACTGTTCGTAGGCGTAGAGATCGATCATGCCGTGGCCCGACAGGTTGAAGAGAATCGTCTTCGACGCTCCCTCCTCCTTGGCGCGCAGCGCTTCGCGGACGGCGGCGGCGATGGCGTGGGTCGATTCGGGAGCCGGTACGATACCCTCGGTGCGGGCGAAGAGCAGCCCCGCACGGAAGGTTTCGAGCTGCGGAACGGCCTGCGCCTCGATCAGCCCGTCGCGGAGCAGTTGGCTTACGATGCTGCCGGCACCGTGGTAGCGCAATCCTCCGGCGTGGATATCTGCCGGCTGGAAGTTGTGTCCCAGCGTATACATGGGCAGCATGGGAGTCATGCCCGCCACGTCGCCGAAGTCGTACTGGAACGTGCCGCGCGTGAGTTTGGGGCACGAGGCGGGTTCGACGGCCACGATGCGCGTGCGGGCTCCTTCGCGGAGGTTGCGGCGCAGGAACGGGAAGCCGATGCCTGCGAAGTTCGAACCGCCGCCGAAGCAGCCGATCACCACGTCGGGTTCGTCGCCCGCCATCTCCATCTGCATGAGCGCCTCCTCGCCGATGACGGTCTGGTGCAGCAGCACGTGGTTCAGTACGCTGCCCAGGCAGTAGCGCGTGTCGTCGGGGTGCTGTACGGCTGTCTCGACCGCCTCGGAGATCGCCAGCCCGAGGTTGCCCGAGCAGTCGGGATCGTCGGCCAGAGCGCGGCGTCCCGCGTCGGTCAGCGTGCTGGGCGAGGGGATCACCTCGGCTCCCCACGTGTTCATCAGCAGCTTGCGGTAAGGTTTCTGCTCGTAGCTGACCTTGACCATGAAGACTTTCAGGTCGAGGCCGAAGTACTGGCTGGCCAGCGCGATGGCCGAACCCCATTGTCCGCCGCCCGTTTCGGTCGTCAGGTGCTTGATGCCCTGTTTGGCGTTGTAGTAGGCCTGCGGCAGGGCCGTGTTGGGCTTGTGCGAGCCGGCGGGCGAGACGCTTTCGTTCTTGAAATAGATCTTCGCCGGCGTGTCGAGCGCCCGTTCCAGCGCATAGGCCCGCACGAGCGGCGTACAGCGCCAGATGCGGTAGAGGTCGCGCACCTCGTCGGGGATGTCGATGAAGCGTTCGGTCGAGAACTCCTGCCGTACGAGTTCTTCGGCGAAGATGCAGTTCATCTGTTCGGCCGTCACGGGACGGCGGGTGCGGGGATCGAGCGGCGGCAGCGGTTTCTGCGGCATGTCGGCCACGATGTTGTACCATTGGGCGGGGATCATCTGATCGGGCAGCAGGATTTTTTTCGTTTTCATGACTGATAAGGTATTTGATTGTTTTTACGGGTTTGCGGTCGGCGCGGGGCAAAAAAGAAATCCGTCGTTACTTGTCGAGTAAACAACGGATTCCTAACTCTTGCGATCGGTATGTTCCATCCACGGCAGTGCCAGCGTCATTGTTTACTTAAAACCAATGAGCGCCACCACCAATTCTGAGCCGTGCGGTTGCTGAACATGCTTCTCTTCAAAAATGTCTTCGAGGCAAATATAAATAAAAAATCGGCAGGTTGTACGTTTTGCCGGAAAAAAGTTGCGGGCGGATTGCACCCCCCCCTCCGACCGGCATGGTATCGGTCTTTTCGCGGGCGGCAGGAACTTCATATAATAAAGGTGTCGCTGCGGAAGCCGCCGGTGCGGATTCGGGAAATGCGAACGGGAGGAATCCTCGTCGAAGATTCCTCCCGTCGCAAGCGTGCCGTCGTGCGGCTATTTCACCTTCTCCTTGAATTTCTCGATCTGGCGTTTCAGTGCGTCGATCGCCTCGTCGATCGCCTCCTCGAAGGCGCGGGCGCGGTGTTCGGCCACCATATCCTCGCCGGGCATGTGCAGCGTGATGGTCGCTACCTTGTTTCCTTTTTCGAAATCCTTATCCAGTTTGAGAATCACCTCGGCGCCCGTGGCACGGTCGGCGAAACGTTCCAACTTCGACATCTTGTTCTCCACGAATTCGATCAACTTCTTGTCTGCGTCGAATTTCACTGACTGAATCTGTACGTTCATAGCCTTGTCCTTTATAGTTTGACAATCGGTTACCGTGCTTGCGTGTCCTCTGTGGCAGCGTCGCACGGGGTTTCAATCTCTTCCTTTCTCCGCTCGCGGGGGTGCGCCTTGACGTAGATCTCCTGCAAACGGGTGATGCTGTTATGGGTGTAGACCTGCGTGGCCTGCAACGAGGAGTGTCCCAACAGCTCCTGTATTTCGCGCATGTCCGCGCCGTGGTTCAGCAGATGCGTCGCAAAGGTGTGCCGTAGTACGTGGGGGCTCTTTTTTCCCTGTACGCCCTCCTTGTTCAACGCCTGTTCCACGATGCGACGCACGACGCTCCGTGAAATGCGCGCTCCTTTCAGTGTTAAAATTAGTGCTTTTTCCTGAGAATTGCAAATGTTTTGCCGCTCGATCAGTTGGAGGTAATGGACCAGAATGCGCCGCAGAGGATCGACCAGCGGGACGATGCGCTCCTTGTCTCCCTTGCCGCGGATGCGCACCTGCCGGTAGTCGTCCGAGAAGTCGTTGCGGTTGAGGGCGATCAGTTCCGCGAGGCGGATTCCGCAGCCGTAGAACATGGCCACGGTCAGCGCGTCGCGCACGGTGACGAAATCTTCGCTGCCGGCGCGTCCGTTGATGTCGGCGATCACGTAGGCCATGCGGCTTTCGGGGACGAAGACGGGCAGACGGCGCGGCGTACGCAGCGAACGGACGCTCCGGAAGATATCCTGCGTGACGATTCCCTGCCGGCGCAGGTAATGCCACAATGCCCGAAGCGACGACACCTCGCGGTTCATCGACGCCGGGCCGATGTGCGATTTTTCGGTGCGGTAGAGAATCCATTCACGAATGTCCTCGGTGCGCAGCTGCGAAGGGTCGAACGACGCCTCGTCGACTCCCAGCCACGCCAGAAACCGTTCGATGTCGCGGCGGTAGTTGCGGATAGTGAGCGGGGAGTAACGGCGTTCGGCTTCGAGGTATGTCAGGAATTCGGGGAGCATTTACGACAAAGATACAACTATTTTGCCGGAAAATGAAGCCGCTGCGCATGCGGGGCGGGCATAGGCCGGCCGGCGCAGCGGCGTTCGCCGGCCCTGCGGCGACGAATCCGCATGAAAACGGCGGAAATGAAATAAAAGTGAAACGGAATTTGCGAATTCCGATCGTTTTTTCATCCCTTTGCCGCGTCAAGGTTTCCGCAACGGGAGTCTTCTCCTGTCGGAATTAATAGGGAACGCGGTGAGAATCCGCGACAGTACCTGCTGCTGTAAGTCCCCTCCCTTTCGGGAGCGAAGTCTATCGCATTCTTTGCCACTGGTGAAATACCGGGAAGGCGCGGTCGACGGGATAAGTCAGAAGACCTGCCTCGATGAACGATTTACACCCGCGGGTTTCGGGTCGGAATCACACGAGATAGTTTTCTGCGTGCTATTTTTCTGTCGATTTCTTCACCCTTCCCCTTGCGTCGTGTAAGTCCGCAAACGGAATCAAACGGCGTAGTTATGTCATACGGATCGGTAATCGGGAGTGCGAGGAGCGCGGCATGGCCGTCGTTCCCTGCATCGTGTGTCTGCGGATCGCTCCTGTCCGACGCGGCCGTTTTTCGGCGCATCGAAATTCCAAACCAAATAAATCTTGTATTATGAAGAAAATCTTTACGCTATTGGCGTTCGCGGCATGTTGTGCAGCGGCAGCATGGAGCTGTTCGGACGAGTACGACGACTCCGGACTCCGTCAGGAGATCGCGGACATCAGACAGGAGATCGCCTCGATGAAGGAGCAGGTGAATTCGTTGAAGACGCTCGTCGACGCCTTGAACGGCAACAAGTTCATTACGAATTATACGGAGTCGGACGACGGTTGGTCGATTACGTTCAACGACGGCAAGACCATCACGATCCGCGACGGCGAGAAAGGCGCCGACGCTCCTGTGCTGGGTATCGCCAAGTTCGAGGGTGTCTACTACTGGACGCTGGGCGGCGCCGACGAGTGGCTGCTGGACGATGCCGGCGGCAAGATTCCGGTGGCGGGGCAGGACGGCAAAACCCCTTCGGTCGACGAGGAGGGCTATTGGACGATCGACGGCGAGCCGGTCAAAGGTGCCGACGGCCAACCGGTCAAGGCGGTCGGCGAAGACGGCGATTCGTTCTTCGAGGATGTCCGGCAGACCGACGACGAGGTGATTTTCATCCTTGCGGGAGGCGAGACGATCCGGCTGCCCAAAGCCAGAGAGGTGAACTTCGTCATCGAGCGCACGACACTGACGCTCAAATACGGACAGACCGAAAAACTGGCCGTCACGCAGAAGGGCGTCGAGAGCTATTCGATTTCGAAGCCCGACGGGTGGCGCGCTTCGCTCGACGGCGACGTGCTGTCGATCACGGCTCCCGTCGAAGGGAATATCTATGCCGAAAAGAGCGGCAAGGTGACGGTCGTCGCCGTGGGCGCTACGGCGACGGTTGTCGCTGCGGTCGAAGTCAATCTTCCGGTGTTCGACGACAACAACGCCGGTTCGAGCGACTGGGAGGAGTGGAACTAACCGATAAATGAGAAATCCGATGAAAAAGTACTTATATCTTGTCTGCGGTTCGATGCTGGCCCTCGCGGGATGTACGCGGGATGCCGATGTCGAACCCGCCCGTCCCGTCGAGAGCGGAAAAGTCGTTTTGACCGGTCTTTCGGGAGAGGTTACCCGTACCGGATTCGGCGAGGCATCCGAGGGAGTCGTGCCGTTCCGGTGGAGCGCCGGCGACTGCATCTGGGTCGGCGACGTCAAGAGCGAGCCGCTCGAATCCTCCGGCGAAAAGGGCGCCTTCGTTTTCGAATCCGTCGCCGAAGCCGATTCCTACGACGTGATCTACAACATGACGGGTTCCGCCGCCCGCACGGCGTCGATCCCCGCCGAACAGACACAGACGGAGGCAGGTCGTCCCGATCTGGGGCGCAACGGCGATTTCGGCTATGCGACGGCCGATGCCAACCGTACGTTCGTGCTGAACCACGCGACCTCCTACGTCTGGTTCGACGTAAGTTCGGCCGACGTGACGGCCAGGCTCGAATCGATTTCGCTGAGCGTGTCGGGCGGCCATGCCATCGCCGGCGAGGCAGTCTTCGCGGAGGGTGCGCTCGGTGCGTGCGAGGGTTCGTCGTCCGTCACGCTGAATTTCGGCGAGGAAGGCGTCGCACTGCCGACGCAGCACAGCGACACCGAGGTATTCGCCGCCATGGTGCTCTATCCGGCCGATCTGTCGGAGGCGACAGTCTCGGTCGTCTACACCTTCGCCGACGGTTCGGTCTACATGCAGAGCCGTGCCGGCCGGCGACTCACGCCGGGCGGTACGCTGCGCATATCGGCTACGATCGCTGCCGCCGACTGCAAGCGCGACGGCGTCTTCTACCTGACCGAAAACGGTGTTGCGGAGGAGATTCCCGAATCGGTCACCTATCTCAAAGCGGTGACGCTGGGCGAAGGGAAACTCGCCGCCGCCGACCTCTCGGCGATCGCTTCGCGGTTGAAGGCGGGCGCGGTGCTCGATTTCGCCGAGGCGACCTATGAAGCCGCGGAGTTCCCGACGGTCTTCTCGCGCAAGACGACGCTGCGGGAGATTTCGCTGCCCTGCAATATCCTGACGATGCCCTCGACGGGCACCTATGCGACAGCGTTCTACGGTTGTACGGGATTGGAGACGGTCGCATTGCCCGACGGGTTGACCGAGATCGCGGCGCGGGCGTTCTCGGGCTGCTCGAAACTTGTGTCCGTCCGGTTGCCTTCCACGCTGACTTCGATCGGCGAGTATGCGTTCTATGACTGCAAGGCGCTGGCCGACGTCGTCGTGCCCGAAAAGATCACGACGCTTTCGCGCAGCCTCTTCGCCGGATGTACGGGTTTGAAGAGCGTGACGATTCCCGCCGGAGTGAAGACGATCGATTCGGGGGCTTTCAACAAATGTTCGGCATTGGAGAGCATCGAACTGCCCGAAGGGCTGACCACGCTCGGTTCGCAGGCTTTCATGAATTGCTCGGCGCTCAAATCCGTCCGTATTCCCGACGGAGTGACCGCTATCCCCAATGAGACGTTCGCCTATTGCAGCGTACTCGAAACGGTCGAGCTTCCCTCGGCCTTGAAGACGATCGGCAATATGGGATTCTACAAAAACAACGCATTGCGGAGCATCTCCTTTCCGGAGACGTTGGAGACGATCGGCACCAACTCGTTCGATGAATGTCATTCGCTGGCCGATGTGACGATCGATATTCCGGTCGTTACCGATTATTCGTTCCGGGATTGCGGCTGTACGACGATCGTTCTGGGCGAGAAGGTGACCGAAGTCGGACGGAATGCTTTTTACGGCTATTCCGATGAGAGCGGAAACGTGAAGAGCATCACCTGCCGTGCGCAGACGCCGCCGGAGCTGGGTCAGACGCCGTTCGACGGCATCGGCAAAAATGTCGAGGGAAAGAAATACCTCTATGTTCCGGCGGCCTCCTACGAGGCTTATGAGAAAGAGTGGGCGTCCGTGATCGGTCAGGGATACATCCTCGAAGACATCAGCGATCAGGAGCTGACCGACGGTGTCTGGTACCGCGTTTCGCGCGAGGAGAAGTGGACGACGACGATGCCCGACACCTTCTCGGCGCTCTATGTCCGCACCGTGGGCGAGCAGACGATCTCGGCCGAGGCGTTGCAGTCCGTCGTCGCCAGACTCGCGGCGCAGTCGGTGCCCGCGACGCTCGATTTCAGCACGGCCGACTATGTTTCCGCCGAATTCCCTGCCTTGCTGGCCGGTAATGAGAAGCTGGGCGGAATCCGTCTCTTCGAAAATACGACGTCGATCGCCGACGGGGCTTTCAAAGGGTGTACGGCGCTGACCAGGGCGGTCGTTCCGTCGGGCGTCGCCGCAGTCGGGCCGAGTACGTTCGAAGGGTGTTCCGCTCTGGCGGAGGTCACGCTGCCTTCGTCCGTCGCATCGATCGCCGACAAGGCATTCAGAGGTTGTGCGGCGCTGTCGGAGATCGCGCTGGGTAATGTGAAGAGCATCGGCGACGAAGCTTTCGCCGCCAGCGGATTGACCGAGGCGTCGCTCGGAGGTGCGACGCTCGGTGCGAAGGCGTTCCGCGACTGTCCGGCGCTGGCTGAGGTCGAACTCGGTTCGATCGGCACCGTTCCCGCCGAGAGCTTCAAGGGGTGCACGTCGCTGACGTCGCTGACGGTTCCCGCTTCGGTGACCGCCGTCGATGCGGGTGCGTTCGAGGGTTGTTCGAAGCTCGCCGACCTTTCACTGGGCAGCAGCGTGACGACCGTAGGCGACAGGGCGTTCGCCGACTGCGGCCTGACGGCGCTGGTGCTGCCCGACAATGTGACGGAGCTCGGCAGCGAGGTCTTTGCGGGTAATCCGACCCTCGCGTCCGTCAAGTTCGGAGCCGGCATTACGGCCGTCAGCGACGGAGCATTCGCAGGGAACGACGTCATCGAACGGCTGACGATTCCCAAGACGGTCGAGGCGATCGGGGCCGGTGCGTTCGCCGGTTGGTCGAAGCTCAACACGCTGACCGTTTCGGGCGACGCGCTCGCTTCGATCGGCAGCAAGGCTTTCGAGAATGCCGTGCTTTTGGCCGACATCTACTGCGAGCCGACGACGGCTCCGACGGTTGCGGCCGACAGTTTTGCGGGGGCGGGCGCTTCGGTTCAGGGTGCCAGGACCGTCCACGTCCCGTCGGTCGACGCCTATTCGGCGTGGACTGCGGCGTGCAGCGGTTATACGTTCGCCGCATTGGGCGACGGCTACCTGAGCGAAGGCGTCTACTACCGTGTTTCGGCCGGCGACAAGTGGTCTGCGGAACTTCCGGCATCCTTCTCGACGCTCTTCGTCAAGACGGCAGGGGACAATACGGCGATGAGCGCGTCGCAGCTGAGTGCGGTGGCCGCCGCCGTTAAGGGACTGTCCGCCGCGGCGACCGTCGATCTGAGCGAAGCCGTCTACGAGAGCGCGACTTTTCCCGCCGTATTCAAGGACAACAAAAATCTGTCGGACATCGTGCTGCCGAAGAATATTACCGCTGTGGCGAAGCATGTTTTCAGCGGATCGGGTCTGATCAGGGCGCACGTTTCGGCGGCTGTCACCTACGACGTCAATACCTATGCGTCGTGCGCTTCGCTCGCGAGCGTCACGTTCGACGAATATGTGCCGAAGATCACTGACGCGATGTTCCAGGGCTGTCCGCTGACGCAGGTCGTGCTGCCCGCCGAGGTCACGACGATCGGCTCGAACGCCTTCAACGGTTGCAAGTCGCTGGCGAAGGTCTCCTTCGGCACCAAACTGAAAACGATCGGTTCCGCAGCGTTCAGTGGGTGTTCGGCGCTGACGGCGCTGATCTTCCCTGATGCGACGGAATCCATCGGACAGAATGCCTTTGCCGATTGTTACAATCTGCGGAGCGTTTCGTTCGGCCGCGGCATGAAGGAGATCGGAACTTACAGTTTTACCGGATACGACTGGACGGGAACGGGTCAGGGCGGTTGCCCGCTGCTGGGCGAGATCATCTGCCGTGCGGCCACTCCGCCGACGCTGGAGGAGTCTTATGGTTCCGGACCGTTCGGCGGATCGTACGAGATCGTCGCCGGCAGCAAGGCGGAGACCCGCGTCATCCATCTGCCCGAGAGCGACGACCCGTCGCTGAGTACGGGCGGCGGCTATGTGAATTCGGGCTGGGTGCAGCTGACCATGGCTCCCTATAACTTTACGTTCGTCTACGACGTGGAACCGACCGGCACGTGGAAATAGATCCGGCGGAAGTCAACTCTCTGCGGGAGAGACGTCGGAGCCGGAAATCGGGCTCCGGCGTTCCCCCGTATTTCAAACGCATACGATATGAAACGTTATTTACCTTTTTTGTGCGGATTGCTGCTGGCGGCCTGTTCCTCGGAGTTCGAAGAGGAAGCAGGGGCGGTTCGGGGCGGCCGCGCTGTCGAATTGACCGGTGTGTCCGGTTCTTCCACGCGAACGTCGGCGGGCGCCGTCGACGGCGCGGCGATTCCGTTTCTGTGGAGCGCCGACGACCGGATATGGGTCAACGGCGTGCAGAGCTCCGAAGCGGGAACCGCAGGCGCTGCGGCGAGCTTCGGATTTTCCGAACTGACGGGCGAAGCTCCCTACGAAGTCTACTACAATATGACGGGCGAGGGGGCGCGGGCCGTCGTCCCTTCCCGCCAGAATCAGGCGGCGGCCGGTGAATTGCAGCTGGGCGCCAACGGCGATTTCGGTTATGCGACTACCGATGCGGGCGGACATTTCACGCTGTCGCACGCTACCTCCTACATCTGGTTCGATCCGTGGTCGCAGGAGGTGGACGCACGGCTGGTTTCGGTCTCGCTGGCGACCGCCGACCGGACGATCGCGCTCTGCGGCACGCGCACGTTCGACGGCGGCGGATTCGGTGCCGCGACCGGCGGGGAATATGCCGTTACGCTGTCGTTCGGCGCGGAGGGCGTCGCGCTGCCTGCGTCCGGCGGCGATACGCGGGTGTTCGCCGCGGCGGTGGTCTATCCGGTGGATTGCAGCGCGACGGAGGTGCATGTGACCTATACGTTCGCGGACGGCAGCGTCTACACCGAAACCCGCCCCGGCCGGAAGTTGGAGGCAGGCGCGACCTACCGCCTGACCTCCGAGATCACGAAACGTGCCGGCGGCGCGTTGGAGATCGAGGCGGGAGAGGCGGACGACGAGCCCGTGTGTCTGAAATACGGCGGGTCGGAGGTACGCTCCCTGACGGCCGAAGGGTGGATTCCGCAGGTGCGGACGACCGCTCCGGCACGGTGGACGGCCGATCTGGATATCGCCCGCCGCACGCTGCGTGTCGCACCGCCCGCGGAGTATCTCGAAGGGCAGGACTTGGAGAACACGCTGCGCATCGAATCGGACGGCGAACCGCTCTTCTCGCAGGACTATTACGTGCTCGATTTCACCCATCCCGAAGGGACGTTCGTGCTCATGGAGGGCAACATGACGACCGAAAACGGTTCGATCGTCTATTTCGACCAGCACATGCGCTGCCACGAACGGGTCTACGAGGAGGTCAACGACAACGAGATCGGCAACGTGTTGCAGGACATGTACATGATCGGCGGACGCATCTATTTCATCACGCAGAACGGCCGGACGAGCAGCACGGGAACGACCTTAAACGGCGACGGCCGCTTCGTGATCTGCGACGCGCACACGATGAAGCGGATCCTTGCGCGCGACATGCCGTTCTATGCGCAGGTCGCTTCATCGTCGGGTGTCAAACCGACGCTCTGTTGGCCGCAGCACATCGTTGCGGTAAGTCCCGAAAAGGGGTATATCCAGTATTCGACGTCGGACATGGAGTCGCATTCGGGCATCCGTACCGTCAACCTGGTTTCGGGCGTGATCGCCACGACCGATATTCCGGATACCTACGGTGTCTTCACCAAGACCGGCGCCACGAAGGCGCGCATGACCGTTTCGCGCGGGAAGGTCTTCGCCGGACGCGGCAATTCGGTGATCGTCATCGACTCTGCGACCGATCGGGTAGTCAGGGAGCACACCTATCCCGACCGGCAGGTCAAGGACCTGGCCAAGGGAGCCGACGGGAAGATCTACGCCGTCTTCACCGGCGAGTTCGAGATCGACGGCGACTTGGGCTACTACGGCAACGTCGTCTGGAAATCGCCCGCGATGATCGTGGCGTTCGACGCCGAAGGAGAGGTCGTCTCGGAGCAGACGCTGCCCGAGACGGTGAAGCTGCGCACCGGCACGGCTTCGCCGAACGTCCAGCTCTGCGCCAGCTTCCGGCAGCCGTGGCTCTACTTCGTCGGCAAGAGCGATTTCAGTGCGACCGAGGCGATGCGTTACAATTACGAAACGGGGCAGGTCGACTGGGACTACATCACGGCCGACATCGACGGCAACCACGAGGGCGGTTCGCTCATCTACGGCTACATGGGCGTGCACCCCACGACCGAGCAGCTGTGGGTGGGGAAATCCTCCTATACGAACAGCCGGATCCACCTCTACGACGTTTCGCGCAGCGATGCGGTGGAGTACGGCAGCTATTATCAGAAAAAGGCGAGTCCGGCGGGCGTCGATTTCGCCTACCGCTTCACGGAGGAGTGGATCAACCGATAGGGATATGAGTTTTATGAAGTTCAAGCGATGGTTCGCAATCCTTGCATGTGCGGCGTTCGGCGGCGCATGTATGGATTATGGGCCTTACGAAGTGGAGGATTTCGGGATTACCGGATCGGGGTTGTTCATCACCAACGAGGGCAACTTCATGTACGGCAACGCGTCGCTCTCCTACTACGATCCGGAGAAGAAACAGGTCGAGAACGAGATCTTCTTCCGCGCCAACGGCTTCAAACTGGGCGATGTGGCGCAATCGATGGTCATCCGCGACGGCATCGGCTGGATCGTGGTCAATAATTCGGGCGTGATCTACGCGATCGACATCGACACCTTCAAGGAGGTGGGGCGTATCGAGGGCTTCACTTCGCCGCGCTACATCCACTTCCTGAGCGACGAAAAGGCCTATGTCACCCAGATCTGGGATCCGCGCATCTATATCGTCAACCCCCGGACTTACGAGATCACGGGGTATATCCAGACGGACATGGATTTCGAGACGGGTTCGACCGAGCAGATGGTGCAGTACGACAAGTATGTCTTCACCAACTGCTGGTCTTACCAGAACCGGATTCTGGTGATCGACACCGAGACCGATACCGTTTGCGACGAGATCACGGTGGGCATCCAGCCCACGTCGCTGGTCATGGACAAGTACAACAAGATCTGGACGGTGACCGACGGCGGTTACGAGGGGTCGCCCTACGGTCACGAGGCGCCGTCGCTCTACTGCATCGACGCCGCGACGCGGAAGGTCGAGAAGCAGTTCAAGTTCAAGTTCGGCGACTGGCCCTCGGAGGTGCAGCTCAACGGTACGCGCGACACGCTCTACTTCATCAACAAGGCGATCTGGCGGCTGCCCGTCACGGCGACGAACTTTCCGGTGAAACCCTTCGTGCCCTATCAGAATACGCTCTATTACGGCTTGACGGTCAATCCGTTCAATTCGGAGGTCTACGTGGCCGACGCGATCGACTACGTGCAGGACGGGGTCATCCTGCGCTATTCGCCCGAAGGCGAACTGCTCGATGAATTTTATGTGGGGATTATCCCCGGCGCCTTCTGTTGGCGTTGAAAACCGATAAACCATGAACAGAATACGTTTCAGTTGTTTTGCGCTCCTTGCCGCGGCGGCCGTCGCCTGCAACAAGGACGACATCATCATGCGCGAGGAGGCGCAGGCTCCGGTCATCGCCTTCGATGTCAATACAGGCGTCTACACCGCCAAGGTGGGGCGGGAGTTTACCATCGCCCCGACTTATGAGTACGTCGACCGTGCGGTCTATGCGTGGAAGCTGGAGAAGACGGGCCGGATCATCTCGACCGAACCCGTGCTGACCTACGTCATCGACGAGGTGGAGGGCGAGGAGAAGGAGGATTATTACATCGAGTTGGAGGTGACCACGCCCCAGGGGACGACGCGCGAACAGACGCGCGTGGAGGTTTACCGAATCCTGCCGCCCGTGATCGTCCTCTCCGAAGGGGCGGAGGTCGTGCGGGGGCATGTCTACGAGATCTCGCCGGACGTGCGGTGGGGCGAGAAGGCGACCTACCGCTGGACGATGCGTCGTCCGGGGGCTGCCGAGGCGGAGGAGGTCGGGCGCGAGCAGACTTACGAGTTCTGCGAACAGGCGTTGGGCGAATACGAACTCCGCCTGCGGGCCGAGAACGAGGACGGGGCCGACGAGAAGAGCATCCGCGTGGAGGTGACCGAGGCACTTCCGGTCTCGGTGACGGTGCCGCCGATCGGACGGCTTTACGACGGGCTGACACGTACCGTGCCGCTCGGGCGGTCGATCACGCTGCGTCCCTCGATTTGGAACGGCCGGAATCCCCGTTACAGCTGGACGGTCGACGGCGAGGAGATCTCGACGGAACTCGCCTGCACCTATACGCCGTCCGGCAAAGGAGTGAAGAAGCTGCTTTTCACGGTGACGGACAGCTCGGACGAACCTGCGGCGGCGGTGGCGAAAGGGGTGAGGTCGACCGGCGAGGTGCGAGCGACGGTGGAGTACAGCGTCGAGTGCTGCGACGAAGAGGGGGCTTTCCGACGTCCGGCCACGCCGTCCAGCGAAGCGTCGTGGACGAAGGTCTACGAATATACGCCTGCGCCCGGCCAATTCATCAATGAACTTGTTTCGGGAGGGTTCACCGGTGCGGAGACCACGCCCGAAGCGGCCGTCGCCTATGCCGAAGAACGGCTGCGCAAGGGGACGTGGGTATCGCTCGGCGGCTGGGGCGGCTACATCGTCGTCGGGTTCGACCACAGCATCGACAATTCGTCGGAGGGTTATCGCGGCGGCTACAATTTCTCGATTACGGGCAACGCCTTCGAAGGATCGTCCGAACCGGGCATCGTCTGGGTGATGCAGGATACCAACGGCAATACGCTGCCCGACGACGAGTGGTACGAACTCAAAGGTTCGGAGTTCGGCAAGGAGGAGACTCTTCGGGACTATGCGGTCACTTACTACCGCCCGACCTATTCGGGTGCTTCGGTGCAGTGGCGCGACAATCGCGGCGTCAGCGGCAAGATCGACTATCTGAAAGCGTACCACGACCAGCCCAGCTACTACCCCAACTGGATCGATGCCGAGAGTTACGTCCTCTACGGAACCTGCCTCGAAAGCCGCACCTACGACCAGTCGGGCAACGGCTCCTACTGGGTCAACGACTCCTACGATTGGGGGTATGCCGACAACTTCGGCGAAGACCGGCTTTCGGACGACGAAAATGCGGGGGCGGGGGCCGTGAAGACCTATTTCAAGATCGAGAACGCCGTCGACGGGAACGGCGAGCCGGCGAACCTCGCCTACATCGACTTCGTCAAGGTGCAGACCGGCGTCAACGCCAAGGCCGGCTGGCTGGGCGAGAACTCCACGGAGGTATTCGGTTTCACGGACGAGAATCTCAATCAGGGCAAATAACGGACGATTATGAAGAGATTATGGATATGCGGCTGCTTCGCCTTGCTGTGCGGGGCCTGCGACGACAAGACGGCGGACGAGCCGGTGTGGAACGGCGACAACTACGTCACGGCCTTTTCGCTGACGGTGGGGGAGGCGACCTACGAGGCGGTCGTCCACGACGGGCGAATCACTGTCGACGTTCCCTACGACGCATCGCTCGACGAGGCGGAGGTGCATTACGAATTGTGCGAACATGCGTCGATCCATCCCGATCCGGCGACGATTAGGGACTGGTCGCAGGAGTGGCAGTTTCTGGTCAGCTCCTACGGCCAGAGCGACCGCACGTATATTTACACGGTCAATCGTACCGACGTTGCGACCGGGGGAAGCCTGACGCTGCGCACGCAGGCCGAGGTGGATGCCTTCGCCGCGAGCCGGATCAATGTCGTCGAAGGCAACCTCACGATCGGCGTCGAGGGCGGCGAGGCGATCGTGAATCTGGACGGCCTGGCCGGTCTGGTCTCGGTGCGCTGCGACCTGACGGTCACGAACGCCTATCGGGGCGAGGATCTGGCGGGACTGGCCGGATTGCGCCGGTGCGAGTCGCTGTGCATCGGCAGTGCGGGGGCGCCGAATGAGACATTGAAGCGGATCGAACTGCCTGCCCTGCGCGAGGTGGCGGGCGATCTGCAACTCTGCGGTACGGCGGTGCGGTCGGTCGTTTTCGCGGCGTTGCAGCGCGTCGACGGGGCCTTCGCGGTCGGTTCGGACGCGCTCGTCGAGATCGTGGCCGACGAATTGGAGTCGGTCGGCGGCGACATGCGGCTCGCGGGGTCGACGGGCAACGCGGCCAAGGCGCCGTGCGAGCAGATGTATTTTCCCGAATTGCAGCGTGTCGGCGGGGAACTGTCCGTGGCACGCTTCGGCAAGCTGGGACAGCTCGCGACGACCTTCGGTGCGCTGGTTTCGGTCGGTTCGATCGCCTACGAGGAGCTTGCGCTGACCGCTTCGTGTGAGTTTCCGCTGATCGAAACCGTCGGGGCGGTCGCGCTGACCGACTGTCCTGCGCTCCGGACGATCTCGCTGCCTCGGCTTGCCGCGGCCGGGTCGTTCTCCGTCGAGGGATGTCCGGCCGTCGAAACGGTCGACCTGCCGCTTGTCGAACGGTTCGAGGGCGACGTGCGGCTGGCTTCGCTGCCCGCCGTCACCGATTTCGGCGCCTTGCTGCCGCGTCTCACGGCCATCGGCGGCGACCTCACGCTCGACGACCTGCCGGGCCTCGCCGGGGTATTCGATCTCTCGAAATACGCCTTTTCGGAGCACAGCGCCGTCACGCTGCGGTTCGTTTCGACACCGAAGCTGACGGAGCTGCGCGGCGGCGGATTCGCCGGATCGCTGTCGCTCGATGCGGCGGCGCTTGCACCGCAGCCGGAGACGATGCCCTTCGCGCTGTCGGGCTTCGAGCGGCTCGACGTCCTGCATGTTGTCGGGTTCAAGGGTCTCTCCGCGCTTTCGCTCCCCGTGGCCGCCTGCACCGATCTGCTGATCGAAAACTGCGGGACGCAGCGGGCCTTCGCGCTCTCGCTGCCGGCGCTCGAAGAGGTGCGGGGTACGCTGCTCTGCAAGAACTGCGGCAAGACCGGAGCCGCCAACTCGGCGTCGTTCCCGCGACTGCGGAGCATCGGGCGGCAGTTGGCGTTCTATGTCAACGTGTCGTCGTTCGCTTCGCTCGCGTTTCCGGAATTGGAGCGTGTGGGCGATGGCCTCGGCGTTTCGGACGATGCGTCGAGCGATTACGCTTTCTATACGATGCCCAGCGGCTGTACGGGAGCGTTCGTGCTGCCGAAGCTGAAAGAGGTGCGGGGCAACATGCTGCTCTCGACGTGGAATGCCTCCACCGATCGGGTCGCCGCGTTCCGCTTCCCCGCGCTGGAAACGGTGACGGGCGAACTCTTCGTCGGACATGCCAGCTACAAGAACCGGACGGTGACTGCACTCGACTTCTCCGCCCTGCGACAGGTCGGATCGGTCTATGTCGGCAACCTTTCGTCGGCGACTGACTTTTCGACCTTCGCAGGAGCGCTGCCGTCGCTCTCGGACGCGACGTGGCGGGTGGAGAATTGCGGCGAGAATCCCACGTATGAACAGATGCTCGGCGGCCAGACCGGAAGACCATGAAGCATATCCTGACGATTATCCTCTGCGCTGCCTCCTGCCTCTGTTACGGGCAGGAGCGGCGGCAGACCGAATCCCGCGAGGGGTGGTGGAACGACAATCCCTCGTTCGTGGTGCCGATCCGCGAGATCGGTGTGACGGCACGCCGTCCGATGAAGGAGATCGGCGTGCAGAAAACCCGGCTCGACACGCTCGTGCTCCATGAGAACATCGCCCTGTCGATGGCCGACGTGCTGACTTTCAACACTTCGATCTTCGTCAAGCAGTACGGCCGGGCCACGCTCTCGACGGTGGCGTTCCGCGGTACGTCGCCGTCGCACACGCAGGTGACGTGGAACGGGATGCGCATCAATTCGCCGATGCTGGGCATGACCGACTTTTCGATGATTCCCTCCTACTTCATCGACGACGCTTCGCTGCTGCACGGCACCTCGTCGGTCAACGAGACGGGCGGCGGCCTGGGAGGTGCGGTCAAGCTCTCGACGCGGCCGGCCGACCGGCGGGGATTCGGATTGCAGTACGTTCAGGGCGTCGGGTCGTTCTCGACCTTCGACGAGTTTCTGCGCCTGACCTACGGCGGCGACCGCTGGCAGAGTTCGACGCGCGTGGTCTATTCCTCGTCGCCGAACGATTTCAGGTACAGAAACTACAACAAGAAACTGAACGTCTACGACGACGATCGCAATATCGTCGATTCCTACTATCCCGTCGAACGCAACAAGAGCGGCGCCTACCACGATCTGCACCTGTTGCAGGAACTTTACTGCAATTCCGGCGACGGCAACCGTTTCGGATTGCAGGCGTGGTACGTCCATTCGTCGCGCGGCGTCCCGATGCTGTCGGTCGACCACAAGGAGGACGACGACTACTCCAACGTGCAGCGCGAGCAGACGCTGCGCGGCATCTTGCAGTGGGATCATCTCCGCGAGAATTGGAAGGTAGGAGCCAAGGCGGGGTATATCCATACGTGGATGGCCTACGATTTCGAGAAGTCGCTCGGCAACGGCAACATGGCGCAGATGATCCGCTCGCGCAGCCGGATCGATACGTTTTTCGGCCAGGTCGAGGGCGAATATTCCGTCGGCGACAAGTGGCTCTTTACGGCCGACCTTTCGGTGCACCAGCATCTGGTCGAAAGCGTCGACAAGAACGTCCTGCCGATGAAAGATCCGCAGCAGCTCGGCGGCAACCGCAAGAAGGTGCAGGTCGGCTACGATCAGGGGCGCGTCGAGCTGTCGGGTTACGTTTCGGCCAAGTACCAGCCGACGGACCGGCTGGGGCTGTCGCTGGCGCTGCGCGAGGAGATGTTCGGCGACGACTGGACGCCGGTCATCCCCGCCTTCTTCGCCGATTACGTGCTTTCGCACCGCGGCAGGGTGGTGGCCAAAGCCTCCGTGTCGCGTAACTTCCGTTTCCCGACGCTCAACGACCTCTATTTCCTGCCGGGCGGCAATCCCGACCTGAAAAAGGAGCACGGTATCAGTTACGACGGCGGCGTTTCGTTCGCCGTGGGGCGCGGAGGCTCCTACTCGCTGCACGGCGAGGCGACATGGTTCGACTCCTACATCGACGACTGGATCGTCTGGCTGCCCACCTTCAAGGGATTCTGGACTCCGAAGAACATCAAGGAGGTGCACGCCTACGGCGTCGAGTTGAAGGCGGGGCTCGACTGGCAGCCGGCGCCCGACTGGCAGTTGAACGCCGACGGCAATTTCTCGTGGACGCCCTCGATCAACAACGGCGATCCGGTCGACTGGTACGACAAGGCGATCGGCAAGCAACTGGTCTACATCCCCGAATATTCGGCTTCGGTGACCGGACGGTTGACTTACAGGTCGTGGAGGTTCATTTACAAGTGGTGTTATTACAGCGAACGCTTCACCACGTCGGACAACAGCATGAAGACGAAGATCGGCCGCGTGAAACCCTATTTCATGAGTGACGTTTCGCTCGAAAAGGCCTTTTCGCTGCGATGGGCCGACTTCACGGTCAAGGGGGTGGTCAACAATCTCTTCAACGAGGAGTACGAATCGGTGCTTTCGCGTCCGATGCCGCGCCTGAATTACGAACTCTTCCTCGACATCCGGCCGCGCTGGGGCAGGAGAAGGTAGAAGAGGCGTCGCGGGAACGGCCGGTCTGTTTTCGGGATCGGGCGGGGGTGCGAATCCTGCGGGACGGCTCCGTATGCCGCGGGCGGGCGCTCCGGCGCGGTTTTCGTCCGGATATGCCGGAAGTAGGGGGCGGTGCGGTCGCCGGACCGGATGGCGCGGCGGACGGTCCTCCCCGCGTCGAAACACGGGGTGCGGGGTGCGGCGGACAAAGAATTCTTTCAGAGCCCTTCGTGGGCGCAGACGCGTCCCAGCTGCGTTTCGATGATGCGCGCGAGTTCGTATTCGGGCGTCTGGTCGCTGACGGCGTTGTTGACGGCGCCGCCGGTGGCGGTGCCGAGCGTGAAGAGCTTGTCGGTGCGCGTGGCGTAGAGTACCGCATTGAAATCCCCCATCGGCGTCTCGGTCGATGCCTCGGTCGGTGCGGCGACGACGGCCGCGATCTGTTCGTCGTGTTGCGCCATGCGTTCGATGAAGGCGAGCAACTCCTCCTCGTTCTCCAATCGGGGTTGCAGCCAGAACCGGTTTTCTTCTTCCGTTCCGGTCTCGAACGGGCGGCACAAGGCGAAGCCGTAGTGCATGGCCGTGCGTTGTGCCAGTTCCTCTGAAATTCCGTACAAAACGATATTCATAACTCTACGTTTTAGAGGTTTGTCTTCAAAAATTCACCGGTCGCTTCGATCCGCTGCGGCGCTCGGCCTGCCGGCGCAGTTCGCGGGAGCGGATTCGCCGTACCGGAGTACGACGGTATTCGCAGCCTGTTTCCCCGAATCCGTCCTGTCCGGAAACGGGGCGGACGATGTGTCCGGACGGCGCATCGTATCGCTGCAAAGGAACGAAGAATGCAATTCGACCTTTTCGTTAAGCCGAGCGCAGAGCCGAACTTGTTCGCGCTTTGCCGAGGCGGGAAAAGGAGCATGAAAATGAACGACGATCTGGCAGCCGATGCGATTTGCAACCGGAATCGGATACCCTGTCCACGAGGTTCTCCGACGTCGAATCGATCTGGCAGGTCTTCTGACTGACTCCTGTTTCCGAAGCCTTCCCGATCCGTGCGGACCAGTGGCTGAGATGTTCGTAACGTCGCGGAGCTTCACAGCAGCGGGACTGTCCGGGATTTGCACCCGATTCCCTTTTCATTCCGTCGTTTTGCGAACGGACGGAAGACCAAATCTGGGGCAAATATAGGGATTGAGTCCGAAAAACGGTTCGAAAAGACGAAATTTTTTTCGAAAAATCCCGTTTCAAGCCGCCGGATCGACTAATTTTGCCGTATGAATTTTTCATACCGATATCGTGCCGAAGATTCCGCGGTTGAGCTGCCTGCGGCCGATTACGTCGCCCGCTTCCGCGATGCGCAGCGGATTGCGGAATATTGCCGCGCCTGCCCCAGTTACGGGAGCAGCTGGGGTTGTCCGCCCTTCGGGTTCTCCGTCGAGGAGTATCTGTCGGGCTATGCGACGGCGCTCGTCGTCGCTACGAAGATCGTGCCGGAGCAGGAGGGACTGCCCCTGTCGGAGGCAGGCCGGCTGATGCGTCCCGAGCGCAAGCGGATCGAAGCACGGCTGCTCGATATGGAGCGGCGCATCGGCGGCCGTTCGTTCGCCTATGTCGGCACCTGTCTCCATTGTCCGGAAGGCAGTTGTACCCGTCCCGACGGGAATCCGTGCCGTCATCCCGATCGGGTGCGTCCTTCGCTCGAAGCGTGCGGATTCGACGTCGGCCGCACGGCACGCGAACTTTTCGGCATCGAGTTGAAATGGGGCGTCGAGGGGCGTATGCCCGAATACCTGACGCTCGTCTGCGGATTTTTCCACAATGCGGGACATATCGTATGGAACGGATAAGGGCGGTTTTCAACTGGAGCGGCGGCAAGGATTCCGCCCATGCGCTCTGGCGGGCGATGCGGTCGGGCGACTACGAGATCGTCGCGCTGCTGACGACCGTCGACGGCTCGACGCGGCGTTCGACGATGCACGGCATTCCGGCGGCGTTGTTGCAGGCGCAGGCCGAACGGATCGGGATTCCGTTGTACCGCCTCGATCTGGCTCCGAACGGCGATATGGCGGATTACGAAGCGGCGATGTCGCGTGCCGTGGCGCATTTCGGGGCACGGGGCGTGACGCACTTCATCTTCGGCGATATTTTCCTGCACGACGTGCGCGCGTACAGGGAGAGGCAGCTCGCGCCGTTCGGCATCGAAGTCGTCGAGCCGCTCTGGGGAGAATCTTCTCAGGAGGTGATGGCGGATTTCCTCGCGTCGGGGTTGAAAACGGTGGTCGTGACGACGATGGACGACGGATTGGGGCGTGCCGCCGTAGGGCGTGTCGTCGATCGCGATTTCGTGGCGTCACTGCCCGCCGGAACCGATCCCAACGGCGAGAACGGCGAGTACCACACTTTCTGCTACGACGGGCCGATCTTCGCTTCGCCCGTGCCGTTCCGGCTCGGAACGCCTTTCAGCCGCAGCTACGACGTCCGGCTCGACGACGGGACGTCGAAGAGCTACGCCTATTGGTTCGCCGATCTGCGGGAGGCGTGATTCCGCTTTTCGCGGCCGGACGAAACACGGGATTGTGTATTTCCGTATCTTCTTCCGCGATCGGTTTCGTCCGATGTGTTTTTCGGTCGGAACGGAGAGCGGTTGTCGCAACAGCCCTGTCGTTTGTTGTAGGCCGTGAGCATCCGGCCAGCTTTTCCTGCTCTTTCAGGTAGTCGCTCATCAGGGCTACGGTCGCTTCGTCAGCGCGTTTCTCGCCGGTGATCTTCTCGATTTTCCGGATTATTTCCTATCTTTGGCTTCGCCTCAGATACTCCCGCTCGGCAATGTTCAAATAAATTTGCATTGCGTTCGGCTTATTCGTATCTTTGTGCATAAAGTTTCTGGCCCGATGCGAAACACCGGACGAAACATAACGGCGTCGTTGCTCCTGTTACTCTTTGTGGGGTATTGGAGCAGTGTCACGTTGTTTCCGCATGTCCACCGGATCGACGGACACGTTTTCGTCCATTCGCATCCCTTCTCCGGCTCTTCGGGCAATCCCGGTCACAACCACACGCCGCAACAGTTCCAGCTGATCGCGCACCTGTCGTTGCTGATTGCCACGGCGGCGACGTTCGTCGCGCTGGTTTTCGGGCAGGCGGGAGCCGCTTTTGTCTTCGGAGTCCGGAAACCCGTCGCGCGGCGCGGTATGCCGGTGCGAGTCTACGGCTTGCGCGCACCTCCCCTGGATTGATGTTTTTGCGAATCTGAATGCGGAGCGGACGTTTTGTCCTGTCTTCGCCGTCATTTGTTGTATATTCATCAAATCCGAATCATCCAATGAAAAAACATATCATCGGAGCACTTGTCGTGCTCCTGTTGCCTGCGGTGTGCCTCGCCGCAGGAGAAGCCGTCGTGAAAACCGGAAAACAAAGCGATGCGAATATTACGGGGCATGTCGTCGATGCGAAGAGCGGCGAGCACCTTGCCTATGCGACCGTCGCCGTGAAAGGTACGACCATCGGGTGTGCGACCGACGCCACCGGACACTATTTCCTGAAAAACCTGCCTTTGGGACGTTTTACGCTCGTCGCGTCGTCGGTGGGCTACCGGTCGGCCGAAACGACGGTGGAGATCGTCGCCGACAGGACTGCCGAGGTGAATTTTTCCCTGAACGAGGAGGCGCTCGCAGTGGAGGAGGTCGTCGTTTCGGCCAGCCGTACGGAGACCAACCGGAAGTTCTCGCCTACGATCGTCTCCGTCGCCTCGACGAAACTGTTCGAATCGACCGCGTCGAGCAACCTGGCTGAAACGATGAATTTTCAGTCGGGATTGCGCGTGGAGAACAACTGCGGTAACTGCGGTACTACGCAGTTGCGTATCAACGGATTGGAGGGGCAATATTCGCAGGTGCTGCTCGACAGCCGGCCGATTTTCAGTTCGCTGGCTTCGGTGTACGGGCTGGAACAGCTGCCCGTGGCCATGATCGAACGGGTCGAGGTGATCCGCGGCGGCGGGTCGGCTCTGTTCGGCGCCAACGCCATCGGCGGCGTGGTCAACATCATCACCAAGGAGCCGCTCTACAACTCGGTGACGCTGGCCAATACGACCAATATTTCGGAGGACGGTACGGCCGATTTCAATACGTCGCTCAACGGGTCGTTCGTCTCCGACGATTACAAGACGGGCGTCTATCTCTTCGGGATGATCCGCGACCGCGACTCCTACGACCGCAACGGCGACGGCTTTTCGGACATTCCGGAACTCAATTCCGAGACGGTCGGATTTCGTGCCTACTACAAGACTTCGCCCTATACGCGGCTGACAGCCGAGTATCACCATATCCATGAATTCCGCCGCGGCGGCAATGCCTTCGATCTGCCTCCCCACATGGCCGATATCGCCGAACAGCTGAACCACAAGATCGACGGCGGCGGTTTGAAGTTCGACTGGTTCAGCCCGGACGGCCGTCACCGGCTGGGAATCTATGCCTCGGCGCAGCGCATCGGCCGTGACAGTTATTTCGGTACGGACCGCAATCCCGACGCCTACGGTGCGACCGGCGACGAGACGTTTGTCGCCGGCACGCAGTACACCTGTTCGTTCGAGCGGTTGCTCTTTCTTCCTTCGGAGTTGACCGCCGGCGTGGAGTACAACTACAACGCGCTCGACGACAAGTATCTCGGATTCGGCCGCGATTTCCGGCAGACGACCCGCAGCACGGGGTTCTTCTTCCAGAACGAGTGGCGCAGCGAGCGGCTCAACTTTCTCGTAGGCGGTCGTGTGGACAAGCACAACATGATGAAGAACGCCGTTTTTTCGCCGCGCGTCAACGTGCGTTACAGTCCGACGCCGGCGGTGGGCCTGCGGGCCAGTTATGCCAGCGGTTACCGTGCGCCGCAGGCCTATAACGAGGATCTGCATATCGACGCGCTGGACAACAAGGTGGCCGTCATCCGCCTCGACCCGAACCTGAGGCCCGAATATTCGCACAGCCTCAGCGCATCGGTCGACCTCTACCGCAATTTCGGACGGGTGCAGGGAAATCTGCTCGTCGAGGGGTTCTATACGTTGCTTGACGACCTCTTTACGCTCGAAAAGGTCGGCGAGGACGAACAGGGCAACGTCATCAAGGAGCGCCGCAATGCGGCGGGCGCCACCGTCGCCGGCATCGGCGTGGAGGCCAAGGCCGGTATTCCGGGACGTTTCGAGTTCCAGCTCGGCTATACCTTCCAGCGCAGTCGCTACGACGAACCCGAACGGTGGTCGGACGAGGTCGCGCCCCAGCGGCGGATGTTCCGTTCGCCCGACCATTACGGCTACCTGACGGCCGTCTGCACCCTGACCCGCGGTTTCACGGCGTCGCTCTTCGGCAACTATACCGGACGGATGCTCGTACAGCACAACGCGGGATTCATTGCAAAGGATACCGAACGGCTGACGCCCGATTTCTGGGACATGGGTGCGCGCCTGTCGTATACCCTGTCGCTTACCAGGCAGTTGAGACTCGAACTGAATGCGGGGGTGAAGAACCTTTTCGACAGTTTCCAGCACGATCTCGATTTCGGTCAGAGGAAGGACGCGGCCTACATTTACGGTCCGGCCGCGCCGCGCACCTATTTTATCGGTGCGAAATTCGCGTTATGACGCTGCGGGGCGTTCCGCCGATGGAGTCTCAGCCGGTGGCGGAAAACGCACGGCTTCCGTCGTATGAACTGCGGCGGGAACCGTGCGTCCGAGCTGTTTCCGGTGTCAGTAACCGGTCTCCACTTCGGGCAGGGGCTTCATGTCCGGCATGCGGGAAATTTTGTCGCCGCAATAGGTGCGGAATCCTCCCGGTCGTAGTAGGGGTCTGCCACTTCGAGAATGACGCTCAGCGGCATCGTGTCTTCGCCGTGCCCGAAGCGGAGCGCTGCACAGACCTCGCCGCCGTCGACGGCCTCCTGCGCACTGCCGAGCAGCTGCCGCATCAGCGGCTTGGCCATGTCGATCGACAGCCCGCGGCTGGGCGCCGAGTTCATTTTGGGCAGGTATTCCCGCAGGCTGGCCACGCGCCACAGGGCGAACCGCTCCTCTTCGGTGAAATAGTCGTAGAACGACAGCCCGAATTCGGTATCGGGCGTGATCGCCGCCAGTGAATAGAGGACGGCCATGAAGACACGCGGGTCGGGGATCGCGGCGGAGCAATTCGCGGATGCAGTCCTGCTGTGCGGCGTGTATGCCGAGTGGGAGGCACGAGGAGAGAGGGAAGCGTATTTTTCATGCCGAGTGGATGGTTGGGATCGGAGGGATCATCGTTCGTGATCGCATGCTTTGGTGGATTGTTTGGCCCGAAAAGTTTTCGTGTTCGCGGTTCCGTGACGATTCTGTCGGGCGAAACGACGGTGGAGAAGAATACATTCGGGCCTTCGGTCCGGTCGAAAAACGTGGACGGCCGGCTTTGCGTCACGCAGAGCCGGCCGTCACCATGCAGGTTTGGAATCACTGCTTTTTCACGCAGTCGTATACCAGAATGTTGGCGTACCGGTTGCTCGACGATCCGTCACGGCATGCCATTCCCAGATAGAGTTTGCCCTCCTTGACTTTGATGCATTCGCCTTCGGCGTAACCCGTTTGCGTGAAGCCTTCGGAGGCCAGTCCGTTCACATCGGCGATAGCGGCTACCTCGGTGCGTGGTACGACGATTCGGCCGTTGTAGTTGAACACGGTGACATAGGCCTTCGATTGATAGGTACCGGGATCATCCGAATTCTCGACGGCATTTCCTTCGTAGAAATAGATGTAGTCGCCGTTGATTTCGTGTCCCTGATGCGAATAGGAGTAGACGTCGTGCTCCTTGTCTGTACCTGCGGAGAACGAGAAATTGCCCAGCACGCGGCAGTCGTTCAAATCGTGTCCCATGATCTTGCGTTCGACGGTCTGCTTCTCGCCGTCGCCCGTACCTCCGCCTACGGTGACCGATACGGTCATCTCCTTGAGTGGAAGGGCCAGCACTTCGTCGAGGTCGAAAATCCAGAAATGGCGCACGCCCGATTTACGCGAACCCACCAGCAATCGGCGTGCATCGAAATCGACGGCCACCTGTTGATCGTACTGCTGTTCCTTGTTCAGGAAGAAGGTATCGCCGGCATAGCCGTCTGCTTCGTTCGTTCCGGGCACAAACTCCACGCGCGAGAACGACCAGTTGTTGCCGTATTCGCCGCTGTCGTCGACCGAGGCATTGCTGTTGAGCCAAATGTAAGTCTTTCCGTCTGAGGCTTTCTCGGCGACGATCTGCGTGCCGTGGCCGAAATGTTTGAGGATCATCACTTCGTCCTGGGCGTTCTGGTTGGGGCCTGCTGCCCGACAGATATTGAGCGTGTAGGCGTTGCTGCCGACCTGTGAGTAGTAGATCTCGCCGTTCGGGAGGATGTCGAAACCCTGTAAAATGCGGCGGGGTGCATACAGCAGGACGTTCTTGCTGTGAACGATGTCCGATGAGAGCGGAGCCGCGAGAGCCTGCGAAGGATCCCAAACTTGTTCTGCGTTCAGCGTCACGGAACATTTGGCCGAGTAACTGCCGTAGCGTGCCGTGACGAGGGCGGCGCCGTAACCTGTGCCTGTGACGAGTCCTCGTTCGTCGACCGCCGCCACCGCCTCGTTGGAACTGCTCCATTTGATTGGTACGCCGGCGTCGGCAGGTCGGGTCGTGGCTTCCAGTTGAAAGGTTTCGCCGGGTTGGAGTGTAAGTTCCGTGCGATTGAGTTTGAGCGAGGTAATTTGTGCCGGACTATCGTCCGTACAACCGATGTTCGACGCCGTCGTCGTTAATAGGAGCAGCGTCGCAATGATCTGTTTTTTCATGCTATTCGTTGTTTTTCGATTACTCGACTACGGAAACCGACCATGTCTTTGCCAGACGGTTCGAACCTCCTCCGCCCGTCGTGATGGTGTTGTTCTGTGTGATACGGATGTTGGCCGAGACCCGCAAGCGGATGTAGAGGTTGCCGTTGGGAATATCCACTTCGACGGGGAACGTGCAGTCGAACGAACATGCCGCGTCGTCGGGGAATTTCGGTACGTCGCAAGCCTGCACGTGATAGATGGCCTCGACCGGCTTCTCCTTGATGGTGAAGGTCTCCGTCTTCGCGCCGTCGGCCTGATGCCATGTCAGGCCGTCTGCCGAGTATTCGAGCAGGAAGAACGCTGCGGCCGAACCCGATCCGCCGAAGCAGCCTTTCGCATTGAGGACGGTGCCCGAAGCGACGTATTTGACCGGAATGGTCATCAGCCAATAGTCGTTGTAATAGAGACCTTTGATGTAAGCATGGCCGTTGTTGTAGCCCCATGAGTTCAGTGCTGCCGCGATTTTGCCTTCGGCTTCGACGACCGTGATGGTGGCCGAACCGACATCGGAGTTGAGCGTATGTTTGTCGGTCGTCCACTCGGGCTGACGCTTTTGCAGATCCGTTTTTTCGGGATCGCCGCCCATGATTTCGCTGAAACGCCACTGTACGGGCAGTCCTTCGACGGGCATTTCGCTGACGGAGTAGACCTTGGCGCGCACCTCGCCGATCGGCTGATCGTCGACGCTCACGGCGAAGGTGGCGTATCCGGGTTTCGTCGGCGTACCCTCGATGTCGAGCGCCAGCGTTGCGCCGCCGTTGGTCAGTTCGAACGAGGTGCCGGCTACCGACAACCCGTCGCAGTCGCCGCTGGGCGTGCATTTCACCGCAATTGTCTCGTCGCCGTAGGCGTTGGAGTAGGTGAACCGGATGCTGGCTTCCGACGCTTCGCCCTCGATGAGATTTCCGTCAAGCGTCGGTGTGCCGTAGATGATCGCTCCGTTGGCTTGTGTCACCGTAATCGGATATTGTACGCCGTTGCATTCCAAGTAGAGCGTTGCTGTGCGTTCGGCCGAGCGGTTGTGCGTGGCCGAAACGGTGATCCATTCGAATTCGCCCGTACCGACGCCCTCCGAAGGAGTCGTCGAGAGCCACTGGGCATCTTCGGGTACGACCGAGCGCCATGCGCCGTTGCAACGCAGCGTGATGCGCTGCGAAGAGGCCAGATTGCTCGAAAACTGGATGACATCGGTTTCGCGAACGAGGTAACTCCCTTCGTCGTCCTTGCACCCGACGGCCAGTACGCAATAACTTGCGGTCAGCAGCAAGGCCCATTTATTGATTCGTTTCATGGTGATATTCGTGGTGTTTGGTACGTTATTATTTTTCCCATCCGTAGTTCTGTCCCAGTGCGGGGTTGTCGTTGAGTGCTGTCGTCGGTATGGGGCGCACATATTTTTTATCGTCCCACTTGCGCGTCATGCGGATGTAGCACTCGATGTAACCACTGTCGCCGTCGGTCAGCGAGAAATCGTCGCCCAGCACGCGATAGGTGATGCCGGCCTGCGGGCGTTCGGGCTCCTTGCGCACGAAGCAGACGTCGTCCTTCCCGTCGCCGTCCATATCGTATGCTTTGTCCAGCTCGCCTACATAGACGCCGTACCAGGGCCGTTCGGCCAGTTTGCCCATACCCCAACGCATATCATCGTCCCAGCGGACGTTTTCCAATATCAATTCGCAGCCGCGTTCGCGGCGAATTTCGAGCAATGCGTTGTCGGTGACGGTGCCGAGGAAATATTCGATCATGTAGGGATCGGCCGTAGCAGGCATCGTTCCGTCGACACCGGCGCGTTCGCGCAGAGGTTTGATCGTCTCGTTCCAGACTGTTTCGTCGAATTCGTCCAACTCGCATTTCGCTTCGGCGTAGGTCAGCAGGATTTCGGCGTAACGAATAATCGGGATCGACGTGGAGCAGGGCGAGGTGTTGCTGTCGAGACTCGTGTCGTCGATCACCCATTTGATCGGCTGGTAGCCTGTCACGCAGTAGCCGAAATCGGGGGCATAGCGGGTATCCGTTCCGTTGTTCTTGCGAGTGTAGCCTGGGTAGCGGACGGTTTGCATCAGGCGGTAGTCGCGATTCTCGAACTCGTCGATGAATGCGGTCTTTTCATAGCCGGGTTTGTCGGTGAAACGCGAACCGTCGAGGTTGAGATAGGTATTGATGAACTGTTTGGTCAGCGAGTAGCTGCCGTACTGTTGCACGATGAAGTTGGAGTTGAGGTTGTGTGTCGCGTTCAATTCGGCATTGTAGACGCGGGCCCAGATTACCTCTTGCGTGAAGACGGATTCGCTCGTGAAGAGCTTCCGGTACTGCGTCGAAACGTTGGCCGGATCGGAGACCAGCGAATACTTTTTGCTGGTCATCAGTTCGTTGCATGCGCTCACGGCTGCACGCAGATAGGTCTCCGCTTCGTCCGCCGTCCATGGTTTCCCTGTCGAGGGATCGTTCGCGTGATATTTTCGGAAGGTGCCTTCATAGAGGCAGATACGGACTTTGAGTGCCAATGCGACGTATCGGGTGATCTGCACGGAGTTGACTTCCAGAGCCGAACTCGATGTGCAGTACGTGCTGGCGAATTCGATGTCTTCGAGTACCTTGCGCATCACGTATTCGCGACTGTCGCGAGGCTTGTAAAGCGCCTCGTGGTCGTTGGAATCGATCGTCGAATCGTACCAGGGCACTGCCCCGAAAGTCTTGACCTTGTTCCAATAGAAATAGGCACGCCAGAAACGGGCGACGCCCTCGTAGTGAGCGAGCGTTGTCTCGCTGACGGCCGCCTGTCGGAAGTTGTCGAGAAAATAGTTGATGTTGCGCAGATCCTCCCAATCGCTCGTTCCCCAGCCCGACTGGTCGTCGGCATCAAAGTTGTCCGTGAGGAACTGGTATTCGCCGCGCCATGCCAGGCAGTCGGTACGGGCGTCGCCCGTGGCCACGGAGGCGGCGGTAGGACTCATCGTTTGCAGAAAGCCGTTGACGTAGGTTTGCAGATCGGTTTCGTTGCGGAAATAGCTCGGCGCGTCGATTTTGTTGGGATCCTCCTTCGAGAGAAAATCCTCGCAGGAACCGAAGAGCGCGACGCTCGCCAAGAGCATGAATATCTTTTTCATCGTTCGTATTTTTTGCAGGTTAGAAGGAAAGGTTGACTCCCAGTGTCACGGTACGCAGCATCGGATAACTGTAACCGTCGCCTTCGGAGGTGCGGAAATCCGAGTCACCGGCGTTGATCACTTCGGGATCGTAGTTGTCGCAGTGTTCGAACATGGGCGAATAGGTCCATAGGTTCTCGCCCGACACCCATACTTTTAACCCTTTGATGTGTAGTCTCTTGCAGATGCGATCGGGGAAGGTATAGTCGACTGTGATGTTTTTCAGCCGGATATACGACACATCCTGCATATAGCGGTCGTTGTTGATCGTCAGCGGACGGTTGACCGATGACTGGTGGGTCTGGTAGGTCGTGTAGCGGGGCCAATAGGCCGTGTCCCAGTTGTCGAGCTCTTCGCGATAGACCTTGTCGCCCGTGTGCTGTTTGAGCATGTAGCCGAACGGACGGTTGTACTGGCCCCAGAAGAATCCCGAGTCGTAACGCGGATACCAATCCTTTTTGCCGACGCCTTGCCAGAAGGTTGAGATGCCGATACCGTTCCAGTTGAATCCCAGATTGATGCCATAGCAGTAACGGGGTGTTTCGTTGCCGATGACGGTAAGATCGCCCGGATCAGCGGTCGTGTAGGCGCCCCGATCGATTTTACCGTCCTGATTCAGGTCGGCGAATTTGACTTGTCCCGGTCGGGTCACCTTGTCGAGCGTTTGCAAGAACGACTGCTCGGCGTGCGAGTCGATGTCTTCCTGATCGCGGAAAAGACCTTCTACGCGGTAGCCCCAGATTTCGCCCAGCTCCTTGCCTTCGTAGTAATCGCCCAGTGCGCCCGTCGGGTTGATGTATTCGGTCACCCATGTGCGGGCATCCCATACCATCGCTTTGACGTTGTAGCTGAAAGCCTTGCCGCCCAGTTCGAAACTGTCGCGCCAACCGACCGAGAGTTCCCAGCCGTTGGTTTTGAGCGAAGCGTTGTTGCCTTTGGGTGCGTCGGTGCCGTAAACGGAGGGCAGGCTCACGCCGACGGTGTACATGTCGGTGGTATAGCGACGGTACCAGTCGAATCCGATCGACAACCGGTTGCGGAACAGATCCATGTCGAAGCCTACGTCGTAGGTGGTCGCCGTCTCCCACGTCAGCGAGAGCGGAATGGCTCCGGGAGCCGTCGTATAGGAGCCCAGTGCGTCGCCGATGACGACCGTCGAGGTTTTGATGGTCATGTAGTCGATGTATTTGTAGGGGTCGATGTTGCCATTGCCCATCGAACCGGCCGAGAGACGTATCTTGAGATTGTCGAGCCAGTTGCGCGACCACTCCATGAATTTCTCTTCCGACAGGCGCCAGCCGATCGAAGCCGAGGGGAAGAAGCCCCATTTCGAGTTTTCGGGGAATTTCGAAGAGCCGTCGTAGCGGCAACTGAATTCAGCCAGATATTTGCCTTGATAGCCGTAGTTGGCACGGAAGAAGGCGCCCACGTAACTCCAGTCGTATCCCGAAACGACGGGATCGCTGGTAAGACCGTCCATCAGACCGAAACTCGGTTTCGAGGGTACGGTCAGCCCTTCGCGCTTGATGGTCGTTCCGCGGTATTTCTTCGTTTCGAGGTTCCAGCCGGCGAGCAGCTTGAGCGTATGGTCGTCGCCGAGTTTCGGCGTGTATTCTCCGTAAATGTTGCTCGACAGGTAGTTCGTGTCCTGACGCAGATTTTCCAGCGTACTGCCTTGACTTTCGTTAACCGTGATCGGAGTGTCGGGGCCTCGGTAACCGGTATACATGTTGGTCACACGCTCGCGTTTGTTGCGGGCGAAAAGGTAGGAGAGATCGCCCGATATTTTCAGTACGTCCTTCACCACGTCGATCTCGATGCCCAGTTTGTCTTTCATGGTGAATTTGTCGTCCTGCTGGTAGCTCGATCCTTCGGCGAAGCCTGCGTAACCGTTCAGTACGGCGGCATAAGTCCACCTCCCGTCGGGGTTGGTGATGGGGTTGATCGGCTGTCCTCCGTGTTCGATCATGCGCTGCGGAAGTTGGAGACTGTAATAGAGCATCGGTTGGTGGTAGTCCACCACCGTGAAATCCATGTTGTTATTCAACCGCAGCCAGGGACGGATGCGGATGTTGCCTTTGGCGCGGACGTTGTACTGTTTGTAACGTTCGTCGCCCACGCGGTAAATGCCGTCCTGATCGTAGAAACGGCCCGATACATAATAGTCCGCATTCTGATTGCCGCCCGATACGCTGATATTGTGCTCGTGCGAGTAGTTGAAATCCTTGTAGAAAGCGTCCATCCAGTCGGTGTTGGCGAAGTATTCGTACTGATTCTTGTCGTTGATGCGCACGCGTTCGAGCGACGGATCGGTGCTGCGGCGTGCCAGTTCCTTGTACCAGCTATCGGAATAGGGGGCGATGTTGTTGATGTAGGATGGCAGCGGATTCTGTCCGTTGTAATAGCCGTTCCACGCGTTTATATAGCCGGTCGTCCATTCGTAGCCGTCGGTTACCAGCTGTGGCTTGACCGTGCGCGCGTGAAGCGAAAAACTGCCGTTGTAAGTGACTTTCGTTTCGCCCTCTTCGGCCGATTTGGTCGTTACCAGAATCACTCCGAATGCGCCGCGTGCTCCGTAGATCGCAGCCGACGAGGCATCTTTGAGCACCGAGACGCTGGCGATGTCCTGAGGGTTGACCGTTTCCAGGTCGCCTTCCACGCCGTCGATGAGCACCAATGCCCCGCCACCCGAACCGATCGAACCGGTACCGCGGATGTTGATCGTCGCTGCACGCGAGGGTTTGCCGTCGCGCATCGAGATGTTGAGGTTGGGAATGGCGCCTTGCAGCGACCGCGAGATGCTCGGATTCGAACGTTCGGAGAAAACCTTGCTGTCGACTTGATCGACGGCGCCGACCAGATCGCGACGCTTCACTGTACCGTAGCCGACTACTACTACTTCGTCGAGCATCTGTTTGTCCTCTTTCAGAACGACGTCGATGCGGGTCTGCGTGCCTACGCGCCATTCGGCTGAACCGTAACCCAAATAGGTGAATTGGAGCACGTCGTCGTCCGCAACGTCGATCGAATAGCTTCCGTCGATATCGGTCGACGTCCCTTGCGTAGTGCCTTTCACCAATACGTTCACGCCGACGAGGGGTTCGCCTTCTTCATTGATCACGCGCCCTGTCACGACCGGCTTACGGTTGGCGGAGGGAGAGGGGGCGGAGCCTGTCGACGCGTTTTTTTTCGACGAGGGTATGGCGGTGAGAGCCACCACGTGATCCTTGATCTTCCAAGAGATGCCCGTGTCGTAGAACAGCGTATTGAGCATCTCTTCGAGTGGAGCGTCTTGGATGACGACATGCACGTCGGAGAGCGTCCGTTTGCCGAGCGAGGTTTCGTAGGAGAAGACCACTCCTGTCTGCTCGGTGAATGCCGAGACCACTTCGCGCAGCGATGCGCTGCTGAACGACAAGTTCAGGTTGAGACGCTGGTCGGCGAGTAACTCGCCCCTTGCACCGAGCGACGCCGACGGCAATGCAGCCAACCCGACGCACAGAAGCATCCGACACCATCCCGTCAGGAATAAACCGATTTTTTTCATGGATGAGTAGTGATTAGGTTGTTAGTATGAAAGTTTGTATGAGTTTGGGCAATCGTCTGTTCCTGTTCCCTTGCGGGAGCGGTAGCCGACAGGGATCGCAACCGATTCCGGCGCGCGGATTCAGTCGGAATCGGGATACCGCAGGATTTCGAAACGTGTGCCTGAGATGAATTGTAACAATTCGATCACGTCTTCGATCGGGGTGTCTTTCTGAAAACTGAAATTGTAGTTGGCATCGGGTGCATCGTCGTCGATCAGACGCAGTTTTACGCCGTAGAGCTCCTCGATGCGGTCGGCGATTTGCCGGAGCGGAACGCCGTCGAGTGTGATGATACCGTAGCTCAGGGCCAGATGATCTCCGACGGGGACCTCCTTGATTTCGAGTTGTTCGTCCTGCGTATCGTAGATGGCGCGCTGGCCGGGGTGCAACCGGATCAGATTGCTGCCGTCGGCGCGCTGCAATGATACGGCGCCTTCGGCCAGCGTCGTCTCGGCCATGTGGTCGCCGCGCAACGATCGGACGCTGAAAACCGTACCGAGCACGCGCACGCGCAGATTGGGAGTAACGACGTCGAAAGGATGCTTGGCGTCGTGCTCGACGTCGAAATAGGCTTCGCCGTCGAGATGTACGCGGCGTTCGTCGGTGTGAAATGTCTCGTCGTAACAGAGCGTCGATCCGGGTGTAAGCCAGATGTCGGAGCCATCGGGCATCGCTACGTGCATGATCGTCGTGTCGGCATTGAAGTAAGTGATCGGCGCGGGCATCAGGGCGGTACGCCATGCGAACATACCGGTCAGGGCCACGACTGCGACGACCGCAGCCGTTCGGAGCAGGGAGTGTATACGAATGTGTCCGAAAAGGTTCGAGAGACGATGGGGCCGCTGCGCCGTGCAGGGAGCGTTTTCGAGCGCATCGATCCGACTGTTGAGTCGGTTGAGCGAACGGATGAAACGCGCCGGACCGTAGAGGGTCGAACGCCACTTTGCGAATCGTTGTCGGACGGCGCGTAGTTCGGCAACTTCGCGCCGGTGTTTTTCACTGGTTGCTAACCACTGCGACAGTTCCTGTTCCTCTTCGGAAGTAGCTGTCCCGTCGAAATATTTCCAAATGATCCGTTCGTCGAACGGATGTTGCGAGTCTTCGTTTTTCACGGTCGTGCGTATTGACTTTCCGATTATAATACACACGAGTCGGGGAAAGCACCTATTCGTCGACCGCTTTTATTGTCCCAAGATGTAAATCGTCAACAGCAAAAACATTTTCAGATGGCCCAGTTTGCCGCGTAATTGCCGCAACGCATTGTTGATATGATTCTCGACGGTCGAAACGCTGATATTCAGCCGCTCCGAGATCTCTCTGTTCGACAGCCCCTCGAAATGGCTCATACGGAATACTTCGCGGCATTTCGGCGAGAGCGTTTCGACGACTGCGTCGAGTTCGTCGGCGATCTGCCGTGCGTAAAGATTCCTGATAATTTCGTTTTCGTCGGGGTCGTAATAGGTGCAGAGCTGCTGTTCGATTTGCAGTTTTGTCTGCGACCGGTAGGACGAGGCATAGTTTTTCGACCGTAGTACGTTGAGCGCGGTGCGGTAGACCGCACGCAATAGATAGCCGCGCAGCGAACCGTCGTTGCGCAGTTTGTCGCGGCCGATCCAGATGCGGACGAAAACCTCCTGTACGACGTCATCCGCGTTTTCGTCGCCGACGATGAGCTCCGCATAATTGACTAATGGTGCCCAGAATATGCCGTAGAGTTCGTTGAAAGCCGTGCGTTCGCCCTTCTTCAATCGTTCGATCAGTATCGATTCCTCTGCCTTCATTGGTCTAAAATCCTTACAAATATAATACTATTCCGCCATACTGCAAGAGGGGAGGGACTCTTCGCGGGACGGCGGGAGCACCGTTGTTTTGACCGGGGCGGCGGTTTCGGCCAAAGGGGGCGCCGAAACAGTATACCTGCCGATGGTGGAATCGGGATTCGGACTCGAAGGAGTGCAGTTGCGGATTGTCGGGAAAGGGCGTTCGGAACGGATACGGGATTTTCACGGGGATCGAAAAAAATATCCTGCTGACGAATCAGCAGGATATCTGGTGCCCAGGACAGGAATCGAACCTGCACGCCTTGCGGCACACGCACCTGAAACGTGCGCGTCTACCTATTCCGCCACCTGGGCATGGGTACGCACCTTGTTGGTTTGCGTGGTGCAAAGGTAATACTTTTTTGGAAACTTCCGCTATTTTCCGCGAAAAAAATTGACGGTCTGCGATAATCTCCTGCCGTTTGCCGGTTCATGGCTGCGGTAGGGCGTGTCTGCGCTCGTCAGCGGGCATCGGCGAACGGCGATCGGTCGCTGCCGTCCGCCGGTGCGGAGGGCCGGCGGGGGGCTTCCGCGAAGAGAGCGGCGGATTTCTCGGATCGTTTGCTCCAAACCGCGTGCAGGGACGACTCGTTCGAGCTATGCCGGCGGAAAAACGGTCGTTTCTTTGTAATCGTTTTTCTGTGGCATCGTAATGCGGTAGTAGGAGCTGCCGTATCCGCTCCAAATGCCGCGGGCGTCGCCCTCGATGTTCGACGGGAGGTTTTCGTAGGCCGGAAAGACGGGGTTCATGGCGTTGAGCATCTCGTTTTCGAGCCGGCTCCAGAAATCGAATGTCGGGGAGGAGATATGGCTGAAACGGACGTCGACCGTCTCGCCGGGCCGGAAATACTGTTTGTAGTCCTTGATTTTGAGGTATTGGAGCGGCCGGTTGACGGTCAGCGTCACCGAACCGCCGTTGTCGAGCACCGAGTCGTCGACCACGCCCATCAGTGCAGGGGAGTAGGCGCCGGGATCCGTCGTGCGGCACTCGGCGAAGTAGGCGTTCTTGGCCGGAGGATCGTCGAAGAGGGCTTGCAGCGTGAAGAGCGAGTCGCAGACCGGTTCGGCGCGCAGTTCCCGCAGGGGGATCGGTTCGGGGACGGTCGTGACGGCCGTGCAGGTTCGTCCCCGATAGTCGACCGTGAGCGTATAGGTGCCGCCTGTGCGGCCGTGCAGGCGTGCCGATCGGTAGACGAAGCGGGTCGGATAGTTGCGGTCGTAGTAGCCCGTAAGGATTTCGCTTTGCCCGTCGTCGGAGGTGACGGTCACCTTCGCATAGCGGACGACGGCCGCTTCGAGCGTCTGTTCGGTAATGACATCCAGAAAAGGAAGGTTCTCGGAGAGCATCACCTCGGCCGGCCCGCCGGCTTCGATTCTCCCTTCGACTACCAGCTGACGATGGTATTCCGTATCGGTCGAGACCTTGCCCAGGCAGCTGCCCAGCAGCGTAAACAGCAGGATGACGGATCGTTTCACGGTGCGTTCAGAATTTGAAAATCCAACTTACGGAGGGGATGACGGTGTAGAGGTAATGCCGGCGCGGATGGATATGGTATTCGTGCTTCTCTTCGTCGACGAGCACCGGCCACGAGATGTAGAGCGGGTTGCGGTGGGCGTAGAGGTTGAAGAGGGAGAGATTGATGCCGCTGCGCCACGGTTTCCGCCGCAGCCAGTAGGTGACCGACAGGTCGAGCCGGTGGTAGTCCGGCAGGCGGGCGCCGTTGTAGGAGCCGTGTCCGCGGACGAACGAACCGCCGGCGATGTAGAGGTCGCGCGTCGGGGTATAGGCGCCGCCCGAAGCGTAGACGAAGACCGTCGACAACTCCCAGCGTTCGCCCGGCATGTAACTCGCCGCAAGCGAGAGGTCGTGCCGCCGGTCGAGCGAAGCGGGGAAGGGCAGTCCGTCGTTGAGGGCGGCGAATTGACGCACCGATTTCCCCAGCGTGTAGCTGATCCATCCGTTGAATTTCCGGCCGGCGTAAGAGACCATGAACTCCATGCCGTAGGCTTCGCCGTCGCCCGAATGGATGTACTGTTCCAGTTCGTAACGGTTGTTGACCATACCCGTGAGCGGCGCGTTGTACTCCAATACACGGTACATGCGCTGGTAATAGGCCTCGGCCGAGAAGTTGAGCCGCCCGCCGGCCGCTTCGGCGAAGTAGCCGAGCGCCGCATGGTGGGTATGCTGCGGCGGCGTGCGTCGGGTCGGCGCCATCCAGAAGTCGGTGGCGAAGCTGATGTTCGACGAGGGGACTTTGTGGATGTACTGCGTGGTGTAGTTGTAGGAGGCCCGCAGCCGGCTGCCGCGTGCGACCTGCCAGTCGAGCGAGAGGCTCGGCTGGGGCGAGGCGTGGCGGTAGGAGGCGATTCGCCCGTCTCCTTGCAGGAGATAGAATCCGTAGCGCAGTGCGGCGTCGCACGTGAGGCTGTGCGTCAGCGGAATCGTCGCGGCCAGGAAGGGTGCCAATTCGTGCGTGTCGTAGCGAGGCCCCCGTCCGGCGTCGGCGATCCCTCCGTAGTCGGAGGCGATGTGCTGCGGGCGGATGCGGCGGTAGGCATATTGCAGACCTGCGGCCAGTTGCAGGCGGCCGATGTGCCAACGGGTGCTGTGTTTGTATCCCAGGTCGCCGATCGACGAGGGCGCTTGGGCCGAAATACCCGTCGTGGAGGCGGTCAGACGGGTGTCGAGACGCGAATAGTAGAGTGCGTTCTCCATGTGCGTCGTGGGCGAAAGTTCGCTGCGCAGCGTGGCCGACGAGACGGAGGCATACCATTGCAGCCGCCCGCCGAGCAACCCTTCGTTGTAGGTGATGTGCGTGCGGTCGTCGCCGTAGTGGCTGTTGACGATCAGTTTGTTATGGTCATCGATCTGCCATGCGAGCGTGGCGTCGTAATCTTGGAGCCGGTAATTCAGGTCGTCTTCGCCTTTCGGCGAAAGGGCGCCGATGAGCCATCCCGTGTAAGAGCGGCGTCCCGAGAGAAACAGCGCCGCGCGGTCTGTGAGCGGAGCCGTGACGGTCGCCTGCGAGGCGATGATTCCCAGGTCGCCTTCGACGCCCCATCGGACGCCGGTCTCTTCGCGGCTCTGCACGACGACCGTCGCGGGCTGCATGGCCGTTTCGATGCGTCCGCCGCCCGTCTTGGAGAGCTCGAACGAAGCCACCTGTCCGGGATTGAAGACCGAAAAGAATCCCAGCAGATGCGCATGGGCGTAGAGCGGTGCCTGATTCAGCAGGATGAGGTTCTGACCGGCGTCGTTGCCGCGCACGTAGAGTCCGCTGTTTCCCTCGGCGGCGGTCTGCACGCCCGGCATGAGTTGCAGAATGCGCATCGGGTCGATGCTTCCCGCGAAGCGCGGCAGTGCGCTGCTGTTGCGCATCAGCAGCCGGAACCGTCCTTCGGCGATGCTTCCCAGCGGCGAGGGAGGACGCTGCGTCCCGATCACGACGCCGTCGAGCCGGTAGTCGCGCGAGATGCTGTCGGCCGGCATTCGGGGTGCAGCCGGATCGGGCGCGGACACGGCGTTCCGTTCCTGTGCTTCGGAAAGCAGGAACAGCCCGCAGAGCGCGGCGGTGAGCAGCAGTCGGGTCAGCGTATTCGTCATAACGGGCAAAAGAAGAGGGACGCGGCACGAGCCGTTCCCTCTTCTTTGTTGGCGGGGTTCAGGGTTTATTTCCCGTCGATGAGGTCCATGTAGGCGTCGGCCAGATCTTCGAACGTTTTGGTGAGCGAGTCGAATCCGGTTTCCACATACTCCTCGATAGCGATCTTCGAGCCGTCGGCGAATTCCAGCACCGGTTCGATGTCGTAACGGATGACGACTTGGTTGTCGCCGGTCTGTGTGTCGGGATTCCAGACGTAGATGTAATCCTTGTAGGAGTAGCTCTGCATCTTGACGTCGGCCATCGTCGAGTTATCGGCCGTGTAGGCGAGTTTCGCCTTGGCATTGGTGTTGTAGGCGTCGGCCTCCTGCTGCGAACCTGTCGCCGTACTGGTGTCGGCGATCGCGTTCACCTGCTGAATGATCTTGGCGATGTCGCCCGAAAGGGTGAGTTTGAGTCCCATCACCGTCACGTAGCCTTCGCCCGTCTTGACATGATCGACGATGTGATCTTCGGGATCGATGTAGGTGTCGGTGTCGTCGATGACGCCGTCGCCGTTCCAGTCGTACTCCTCCTCGACGATCCAGTTGTCGGGGTCGGTCAGGCCGTCGCATACCATTTTAGCATAGGCGTCGACGATCTGCGTGCCGTTCTTCGTGAACGAGGCGTTGGCCGTCACCTGCTTCGGGTCGGCGTTCACCTTGGCCGCAGCCACATAGCCGCCGTTGAGCGTCACCGTCACTTCGGGGGCGAGCGTCAGGCCGTCGGCCGAAACGTTGCTCTTGCCCACGACGCTCAGCTCTTCGTGGCCGGCGACTTTGAGCGACAGGTTCCAATCCTGCGGAATGACGATCGCATAGCCGTCCACGCGGGTGTATTCCACACCGCCCGCCGAATAGGTGAAGAGCGCCTCCGACTGCGTGCCGGCCGCGTCGGCCCATGTCAGGCGGTATTGGTTCGCCAACTCGCCCTTCTTGACGGGTTCGCCGTCTTCGATCACGTAGTCGCCCGCCCATTCGTCGAGCGTGTACTTTTCGGTGGTCGTCGCGCGGACGATCAGCGAGGTGAGCGCATGGACGTCGGGCCCTGCGGCGACCGCTGCCAGCGACTTGGCCGTTGCGACCGCATACGTCTTCGGAGCGGGTGAGGGGGCTACGTCCTCGTCATCGAATGCGAGCAGCTCTTCGAGAGCCGTGAGCGATTCGATGGCCGCTTTGCTGTCTTCGGGGTTGAACTGGGCGGCTACCTCCTTGCCGATCGTTTCGAGTTTGGCCTTGTGCTGCTCGGGTGTGATTTCGGGATTTCCGGGCTCGGGTTCAGGTCCGGGTCCTCCTCCGTCGCCGCCGTTGCCGCCGCCGCCCTGTTCCGTGCCGTCGTCGGTATTGCTGTCGCCGCACGAGATGGGACCCGTTGCGAGACAGAAAAGCGCCAGACAAAGTAAGATCTTTTTCATGGTCTACGTGTGTTTATGCGTTAACTAAACTGTTTGTGCGCACAAAGATACGCAAAATCCCCCCCCCGCAAATTTTGGCGGGATTTTTTTGCAGGGACGACCTTATTTGAAGAATTTGTACTGGAAAATCAGCAGATAGACCACTGCCACCGAGATGTAGGCGTCGGCCAGGTTGAAGATGGCGCCGAAAAAGTAGTTGCGGCTGTCGACCAGAAACGACAGCCAGCCCGGCACGCCGTTCCACTGGAAGAGCGGGAAATAGAACATGTCCACCACGCGCCCCATCATCAGCGGTGCATAGCTGCCGCCGAAGTGCGCCACTTCGGTCGGAGTCGAGGCGGAGAAGATCAGACCGTAGAATGCGCTGTCGATCATATTGCCGATCGCTCCGGCCAGAATCAGCGTGAGCCCCACCAGTACGCCGGCGGGTGTTTTCCGTTTGCCCAGATAACGGAGATAGTATCCCAGCAGACCGATCATCGCCAGCCGGAAGAGGCTCAGCGCCAGTTTCCCCCAGTCGAAGGCTCCGCCCGTCGCGAGCCGCATGCCGAACGCCGCGCCGTTGTTCTCGATGAAACGCAACTGGAACCACGTGGGGACGACCATAATCGCCTCGTCGAGCGTCATGTGGGTCTTGATCCAGATTTTGAGCGCCTGATCCGCCACGAGGAGCACGAGGAGCAGTATCGTGATTTTCTTGAAATTCATCGTTTGTACAATTTTCGACAAAAGTAGCAAAAAATCCGAATTTTCCCGTGCTGCGGATCGTATTCCCCGGATTTTCGTCCGGTCTGTTCGCGAGCTGCCCCTCCGGTCGATTCCTGAGAATCGCGCGACCGGCGTGCGGCGTCGCCGTTCTTCGCGTCTGCGTCGGGGGAGATGCCTGCCCGTCGTCGGGTAAGTCGAATCCGGATTTGTTTTTTATCTTCAATTGCAAAACTTGTCTCGACTTTTCGTATCTTTGACTTCGTCTTAGATACTTCGCCTCGGCAATGTTCAAATAAATTTGACATTACCCTCGCTTATTCGTATCTTTGAAAGCTATAATTGAGAATGTATATGATGAAAAAGATTCTGTTGCTGGCAGGTATCGTGTCGCTGGCGGCATGTACGAACGATCCGGAGGAGACTTTTTCGCAGGGCGGCGGCTCGTCCGCGGGCGTGAAGGTCATCTACGACGCCGAAGGCGCCGTCGAGGGACAGTTGATCGTCAAGTTCCGTCCGTCGGCCGCCGATTCGCTGGCCGCCGCGCTGGCTTCGGCTTCGGCGACCCGTGCGGGATTCGCCACGGCCGACGAGCTGCTCGCGGCCGTGGGGGTCGACGGCATCCGGCCGCTGTTCGGCTCCGATCCCCGCTTCGAGGAGCGCCACCGCGCTTTCGGTCTGCACCAATGGTACGTGGTTACCTTCGACGAGTCGCTTCCCTTGCGTGAAATGGTCGGCGAATTGAGCCACGACGGCCGGATCGAGGTGCTCGAATATGCGCGTTGCCCGCGGTTGAAAAACCGTTTTCCGGCCCGGCCGCTGCGGAGCGCCGCGGCGGCTGCGACCCGTGCGTCGATGCCGATGAACGATCCGCTCCTGCCGGCGCAGTGGCATTACGACAATACGGGTTATCAGGTGCTTGTCACTCAGGCGGGCGCCGACGTCAACCTGTTCGACGCGTGGAAGAAAAATCAGGGCAGCAGCGACATTGTCGTGGCGGTGATCGACCAGGCCGTCCAGTATACGCACCCCGATCTGCAAGCCAATATCTGGGTCAATCCCAACCCGGAGGATGATGATCTGCACGGATACAACTTCGTCAACAACACGGCGGAGTTCGACTGGTCGTATGCGGACAGGGAGGAGTATCAGGGGCAGATCTACTACTCCAACGCCGACCACGGAACGCATGTGGCCGGCACGATCGCGGCGGTCAACGACAACGATCGGGGCGTTTGCGGCATCGCCGGGGGCCGTAACGGCGCAGGCGGCGTGAAGATCATGTCGTGCCAGATCTTTGGCGATCCCGACAAGAGAAGCTATCCCACCGAGGACGCGTTCCGCTATGCGGCCGACAACGGTGCGCTGATCTGTCAGTGCAGCTATGGATATTCTTATTCGACGGGCAGCAGGGATGAGATGGAGGCCATGCGGCAGTGGTTCATGAATTCTTCCGAGAAGGCGGCGATCGACTACTTTATCGCCAACGCCGGCAAGAACGATCCCGATTCGCCGATCGAAGGAGGAGTAGTGATTTTTGCCGCCGGTAACGACGGCGATCTGTTCGGGGACGTCTCCGAATATCCGGCCAGTTACGAGGCCGTCGTCTCGGTGGCGGCCATGGGATCGGATTTTCTGCCGGCCTATTATACCTGTTATAACGACGAGGTCGACATTACGGCGCCGGGCGGCGATCTCTACAATTCGAGTTTGGGAACGGATAACGGCGGCGTGCTCAGCACTATCCTGAGCGATCCGTCGGTGACCTATTACGACGACGAGCGCCGGCAGGGGTTGACCGATAGCAATGTCTACGGCTATATGCAGGGTACGTCGATGGCTTGTCCCCATGTGTCGGGCGTTGCGGCGCTGGGACTCTCCTATCTTTCGCAGCTGGGCTACCGCATGACGGCCGACGCATACAAGAAGCTGTTGCTCGAAAGCGTCCATCCGATCGATCCTTACTTGACGGGCACCAAGCGTTATGATGGGCCGACGCTTTTGCTCGACGAATACAAAGGGAAAATGGGGGCGGGTTACCTCGACGCCAACCTGCTGTTGGAGAATATCAAGGTCGCGTTCGGCGAAAAGACGCCGCCTCGGGTCACGGCGCGGATCGCCAACCGGTTGTTGAAGACCGATACGCCGACGAGCAGCGTCGCGCTGGCCGATTACTTTACCGACGATGCGGTTTCGCAATACGATGCCGTGGCCAACGACGAGTCGGTCGTGCGGGTGAATGTCAGCGACGGCGTTCTGCGGATGCTGCCCAAGAAGGTAGGGCAGGCCAGGGTAACCGTTTCGGCCAGGGGATTCGAGGGCACGGTCGTGTCGCAGAGTTTCTATGTGACCGTCCGCTCGCAGAGCAATTCCGCCGACGGCTGGTTGTAGCCGTTTCCAGGTTCCGTGCGACGGGTCTTCCGCGGAGGGAGGCCCGTCGCTTATATATATAAAAGGTATGATTCCCCTGTCGGAGAAAAATAAGCCGATTTCGAGAAAAAAACCGCGAAATATTTGCAGATTCCGAAATTGTCGCTACCTTTGCACCCGCAATCAGAAAATCGACGTTCTTATCGAAGTCTCAGGTTTACAGCCGTAAACCCGCGGCAGGCGGAAACGGAGGTTCGAAGTTGCAAAAGTTCTTGGAAAATTATTTGGTGGATTCAAAAAAAGGTTTTACCTTTGCACCACTTTCCGCTCCGAAAACAGGCGGAGAGGTTTTGAAAAAGCTTCGAAAAAAGTTCTTCAAAAATTTGGTGGATTCGAAAAAAGGTTTTACCTTTGCACCACTTTCCGTTCCGAAAATAAGCGGAAAGGTTTCCGAAAAATGGTTCTTTGAATTACTGGTAAACTTGAGAAAAAGTGTAGTATTTATCTGTCAATTTCCTTTTAGGAAATAAGAAACAGTCAGGACTCTAACAAAACATTAAATTATACAATGGAGAGTTTGATCCTGGCTCAGGATGAACGCTAGCGGCAGGCTTAACACATGCAAGTCGAGGGGCAGCATAATGGTAGTAATACTATTGATGGCGACCGGCGGACGGGTGCGTAACGCGTATGCAACCTACCCTTTACAGGGGGATAACACTGAGAAATCGGTACTAATACCCCATAATATTCTGGGAGGCATCTTTCGGAGTTGAAAGCTTTGGTGGTAAAGGATGGGCATGCGTTGTATTAGCTAGTTGGTAAGGTAACGGCTTACCAAGGCGACGATACATAGGGGGACTGAGAGGTTAACCCCCCACATTGGTACTGAGACACGGACCAA